>Ga0180433_10000767_pt1 | contig 54409 bp, 32 predicted proteins | sample SS_ome_8_FD_132980 | JGI IMG/M metagenome (GOLD analysis project Ga0180433, IMG submission 132980) | Hypersaline lake sediment archaeal communities from the Salton Sea, California, USA - SS_1_D_1 metaG | ecosystem: Environmental > Aquatic > Non-marine Saline and Alkaline > Hypersaline >...
ACGACAAGGGCACGCGAGGGGCCCATTTGACCGTGAGAGACAAGAAGATTGCGAGGGGGGAGGACCCTCCTAAGCTCGGGGAGAGAGTACCCTTCATCTTTGTACAGTTACCTACTGAGTTTGGCAAGCAGACCGTGAGGAAAGGGTACGAGTTGGCCGAGGATCCCGAGTACGCCATTCGCCACGACTTGCCGATCAACTACGCCCACTACCTGGACAAGAAGTTCGTCAAGCCTGTTCTCCGAGTGATGAAGATCGTGCTTCGGGAGGACGGTATCCGGAGCATTGTGAAGCGTAACACCGTGCGCACCATTCTGGGTAAGAGGAAGAGGACCATTATGGCCACCGATATTACGGACAAGATGATTGAGGAGGAGGTGGAGTGTATGTTGTTCAAGCGTGCTCGTAAGGGCACTGCCCAGTACCGCAATGTGCAGACCCGCTACATGGAGAGACGGACCATCTCTACCCCTTCCTTGCGCGCAGAGTACTCCAACATGGCCCAGCACGTGAAGAAGGCGGACGAGATGACCATTGAACAGAGAATCCAATCACTGAATAGACGGAACGATACCAGAGACCCCTACCAAGCATTCGAAAAGGAAAAGGCTTTGCTAAGAGAACGAGAGGAAAAGTACGAGGGATGCCTGGCCACCTGTCGAGCTTGCTTGCGAACGGAGGAGGTGCTCTGTGCGAACAAGGATTGTGTGTCTTACTATCCCCGAATTGTGAGCAAGTCGCGGGCGGAACAGCAACGGAGCCTGGTCGATCGACTGACAGTGGATATCGAAAACCTCCACGTGCTCGCCCCTCACCTATTGCCCAAGGATGACGATGAGGAGGAATCTCAACCTATCCCCTCTTCTTCCTCGAAAACAATTGTAATTGAGAAAGAGAGAAAGCGCAAGCCCTCTTCTACTACTACTTCCTCCTCTTCCTCCTCCACCCTTCGACCGATTAGTTCTTTCTTCAAGCCCAAGAGTAGTCAAACACCCGATTAAAGTTTAATGAGATTTATTTGGATACATGTGCGAGAGAATCACATCAATGATTCTTGGGTTGCCCGTGTTCATGGGAACCTTTCCCTCTTTGTCTTCTTTTCTCATAATCTCAATAATTTCGACTGGCTCCAGTTCACTCAACAGTCCATCCAGAATGCTCTCATCATCATTCCTCGCTAGAAAGTGAAATATAGTCTCGTTCCGTTCTCCCATTTGCACGCCAAGGTCAATGTCATTCCGGTGGGTTCGATAGTATGTGAAGATCTTCTCTGCCCCAGTGTTGGGCTCGCAGACCATGTTGAAAAACTTCTCCTGAATGTAACTGGCCATTTTTGTTTTGTGTTTGGAATGTTCTCTCCTTTGGTCTGTAGAAATAATTAACACGTACTGATTTTTTTTGTTGCCTGCAAAAAAAAATCAGGAAAAAAAAAAGAAAACCTAGTTGAATGAAAGAAGAAATGAGTAGGGTGTTTCGAAAGTGGGATCAGGACCCCACTCAGTTCCTGACTGCCAGCGTGGGGATGTTGGCCGGGCTCATGTGCAGTCTCTACTACGCGCACACCATTCCCTTTCTGTGGGGACCCATTTGCTTGATCGTGAGTGTATCTGGTGCCTTCGAAGGAAGCCAAGGAAAATAAAGAAAAGATAAAAGTAAAAAATTTATTCAGCTCAAAGGGTTCTTGGGGAGAAGGTAGAACACCATTTCGATCGGCTGGTTGGGCATGTATTCCTCCTTTCGAATGGCAAAGGGAAAGCCCACTCGTAAGCTTGGGGTTCCTGGAATTCGACAAACTGTCACATCATTTTGTCCTCCGACAAATACGTGCTTTGCGCCAGTCTCCAGATTGGCCTGACGAACTGTGTACACAAGGGTGTTGTTGGGGTAAAGGTGGGGGTAGATCTCCCTGCTCTCCCCATAGACCTCCACAAAGGTTGCTTTGTCCTCTTTCCCATCGTTTTTCGTATAGTGTTTGCGCAAGTGGAAGGTGAGGAAGCTGTTGCGATCGCAGCGATGAGTCTTGGGACGTGCCAGGTTAAGCTTGGGCGCCTCGTCCACGTGAATCACATGGTGGGGAGAGGGAAGTGCAACCCAAGCGACTGTCACAGTGACCTGGTGGGCACGGTCGTCCAAGAGCAGTTCGACAACTGGTTGTTCGCTGCACCCACAAACACTCTCAATTGTGCTGATCAGTTCTCCTTCCTCGTTCTCTGCCTCTGCTCTGCCCACCAACACCATTTTTGCCGAGTTTGGAGTGTGTGTGGGACTTACCTTTGCCCAGTAGTCCAGTCGTCCGTCGCACAAGTCGGATGAGGCATGGTGTGCCACTTCCACATTCCAATCTGGATCTCTGTTACTCACTTCCCAAAGGATAGTGTGGTGTCTTCGAAACACACTCATGGAACATGCTTTTTCCTCTTCCACTGTCTCATTGTCTCCAAAAATCTCTCTCAATTGGGTTTCCACTGGGGCTGCCATAATCTTTTTTTCACTAGTAAACTTTTTTTTCTTTTTTTTTTCTTTTTGAGTTTTTGTGTTCAGCGGAAAAAATTATGACGTCACAATTTTCCCAGCACAACAAAAATCAGTACGTGCTAATTTTTCGAGTAGGACACAAAAATTCGAAAAGAAAAAAAATAAAAAAAAATTTTACTTGAAGAAATAACATGCCAAAAGCACAAAGATACGGAAAAGGAAAGAAGGAAGAAGAGCGAGAGGAGAGTGGAAATCCTTACCAATCGAAGGATAAGAACATTCCAGAGGAGGTGGAGAGAGTATTCAAGAAGAATGGAGGCTACTTTGCGGTTCGTGAGAAGTTTCTGGAGCATGGCAAAAAGGTTGCTCAAGAAAACATGAGGAAGCAAGCAAGGCGATTGGCGAAGAAGGGAGTTGTTGTGCTGACACTACTCACTCCTGAGTTGTTTGAGATCGCTTGCGAGGTCATGAGAGCGGAGATTGCCAGCTACCCCGAGTTTAAACAGGGTGCCACACGATTGGTGAGTGGCTCGTTCGGTGGGCTGGGCAACCCCTCCTCCTTCCACTCGATGATGGTGCGCATTCTCCGTGCAATGGTGGCCACTGCCGTTCGCCCTCTTTTCGTTCTGTTTGCCAAGCGCCGAGGCTACACTCTCTCCGAATGCTTTCTCCAGCAACTGTTTGATCGCATTGTGATGCGTACAGAGGGCGACAAGATTCCCTCGGAACAATGGCACCGAGACACCGCCAACCAACAGGTTCGTGTACCCAAAGCTCTCTGCCCTCCCTACGCAAGTGCGGAGAATGATATCCGCGAGAAAGAGCCGGTTCCGAGCAACGTTGGCCAGCTGTTTGGTGGGTGGTTGAACTTGAACACCAACAACCAGTGTCAATATTTTTCTTGTGTGCTGGGCACCCACAGTGACGAGGAGTACGGAAACGGGTTTGACAAGGTGAGCAAGGAGGAAATCGCATCTCTCCCTCGCGACAAGTTTTGCAAGGTGCGCATTCGCCCTGGCCAGTTGATGCTCTTCCGCCAGAACCTCATTCACGAGGTGTGTGCTTACACGGTGGGCAGGGGAGAGCTCCGCCAACACTTTGCCTTTAACCTTTCTACCAAAGGTTGCCAGCCTATGTTTGGCATGGACTATTTGACCAACGTGTTCAATCGACAACGTGCTGCCCTTCTCCCCTCTGGCCAACTGCCTCCCATGTACTCGCAAAACGATCTCTCCTTCCGAACAGACAAGCTTGCCGCCTGGTCTCAACAAACATTGAAGGATGAATTTCTTCATGATACGCAGTTTGGCCGAACGAGCAAACGTGCTGGAGAGCGTTACACCAAGTGCCATCGCTTCATCATGGAGCTTCACCAGCCCTTTTGGCCTACCTACACCAAGCAAGATATTCTCGCCATGCAACCAGTGTCGTTGAGCGATGATGAATAAAACCCTTTCACTTGAAACAACCCAACTCAACAAATCCTATTTTTGTCTGATTACGATGATGAGACAGCGTGGAGGTAGTAGTATGTCTACTACTACCACCACTACGGGTGGTAGAGGCGTTAGCGATTTCCGGGTTAGAACCTGGAGAGAAGGTCGAAGAACCTATGACGAGTATTTCAAGGGAGAGGGAAGGTCCTTGGACAAGGTAGGTGGAGATCCTCCTGGTGATGACCCTGAACCAGATGATGATGGCGACAATGGAATTACCTTTTGGAAAGAGCGTGATAAACCCATGCCTAGAAACGTGGACAAGAAAAAGGGCTGTGCTAACCTTGCACAAGTGATCATCGACCAATGGAATGAGAAGACGGAGAATAGTACTTACATTGCTGAGGGTAATGTGGTCTGGCTGATGGAGATGTTGAGCGCCTACCTTGCTGACTGCCCTCCATGGGCCTATGGAAAGAAGCGAAAATCGTCAGACGAATTTAAGAGTGTTCGAGGAAAGAAAGTGGCGTTCAGTGTTGATGAAGAAGGGCGATATCGTTTACCAGTGCAACGAGAGGTACTCGGAGAGGGATTGCGCGGCATTCTCACCAGCATTCAGGAGAGAGGGTTCAATGACACACTCTCTGAATTTGCCATGCGAGCTCAACGATCTCCTTCCTTCACCCGAACATCAGAGAAAGGAAGGACTTATACCCACGGGAGCCATTGGGCCCAGCACATGGTCGCCACACTGGCTTACGAAGGGTACAGCAAGCAAGACAGTATGCAAACGAGAGAACAGTGGACCAAGGCATCCATTGACATGAAGCGCTACCTGGATGTCCGCACCTCCGTTCTCTGGCTGGTCCAACCCTCTCAATGGCGGAACAAGGAGCAAACTTCTTTTTCCCCGTTGCTCTACGCGATTGGTAGTTACGATACAGGGTACGCCAATCAAAAGCGGTGTTTCCGCGAACTGCTCCGCATTGGCCTGGAGAACCGAACAGACAAATTGGGGTTCTCGCCCCTTCAACGGGTTACTCGCGGTTGGCTTGACACCAATTCCAATCGCTCGTTAATGCACGACTTGATTGGCAATGGCGCCAACTTGAATTACAGGTTTGGAGCAGGTCAAAATACACCCATTGGATATGCCATCCTTGGGGGGAAGGTGCAAATGGCCAGCGTTCTTGCCATGTATGGAGCCAACCCCAACACTGTTGAAAAAACTGTGTCTCTTCAAGAGCGGCTTTTGCCAACCAGGGAGAAAACGATCAAAGTGCGCACTGCTTACACGGTGGCACAAGGTGACTACGATCGCTGGCTTAAAGAACAACAAGGCCGTTCTCAGGAAAGGAAGAGAACAACCGCATTTGTCGAACCCAAACGAAAACGAAAGAGCGTTCGGTCGACCAGGAAGGAAGAGGGGGGAGCACAAGCTGCCAGTTCTTCTTCCTCTTCTTCTCGTAAGCGAACACAAGATGAGGAGAGAGATGAACGGGCCAAGCGAAGAGGATCCATTCGTGAACAAGTTGCCATTCGAAGCTACTTTTACGCACACGAGAGCGGGGACACCCGTAAGGCAGCACGTCTGCTCGCTGAACGTATTCCCTCTCGCTACCACAAGCACATCCAATTCGCACACAAACTGTTCCCGACTAGTTAACCACTCACACTCGCTTGAGAAAAATAAAGCCAATGAGCAAACTCCTCCTCTTCCTCCTCCTTCTCTTCTCGCTTACCCCACAATGGGGAGGAGCGCACGACACAGCGTTTTCCCCAGTGCTCATGCCAGTCTACCAGAAAACCTTTGTCAAACTGTTCTCGGGTATACCAGGAAAGCACATTACACTTAGAATACACAAACAATGTAACGACACTGTAACCCTCTTCTCCGTGCCCACCTCCTACTCGAAAAGTTACACACAACATGACAATGAACATGGAAGCGACATCTTTCTCTTGGGCCAACATGCCCTTCGCCTTCCTGTGTACTATTCCAATCAATTTTTGCTGGAGGAACAACAGCACGATGGGTTTGCGCACTCGTACAACATTCATTATGAGGGTCTACTCTGCTTGGGCCCTCACTCCCATCTTTGGGACTATTGGTCTCGCTACTCCTGCTCCACCACAGACCTTCTCCTGGGCGAACACGATCACTACCTGGACCGGCTAACCTACCATCCCTTTTCCAATTACATGGACCACGAGACTCAAGTGTACTGTCCCCAGGTAAACCAAACCTACTCGTTGGAGTACGAGCCCGAGTCGACCATGAGCTACCTACCTGAGGCACTCTATTTCTACGCGCGCAACCACCACGAGCACATTGTCTTGCGCTTGGAGAACGGGGCACAGTTTACGCTCACCCACCACGACTTTTCCAGTCGCTTTCCCCAATACAACTTTGATTACGCCACGGTCAGGCGCTCCTCGGGCAACCACATTGTGCTGGGAAAGCAGCCCATGAACAAGTTTGTGTGGCACGGAGACGTGGCGCACGGACGACACCAGCTTTGCCTTTCCTACGAGTTGTTTGACATAGGCAACGCACAGCCTTCCTTCAATGGATTGGTCGTGCTCTTGCTCACCATTTCCCTCTGTTTTTGGTTCGCCATCACCTACACAGAGAACATCAACGAGGACAAGCGCACTCCCCGAGCGCTTTTACTTTTGGAGGCTTTCGTTTACTTTGTCTGTCTACTTTGCCTGGTGGCCGAACACGAGGGGTTTGCAGTGGAAAGGTACCTGGACAGGCACGTGGGCTCGACCAACTACTATTACCCTCTTGTTTTGTTTATTCTGGCCAACATGGCCCTCGGTGTGCTGACCAGTGTGCGCTATGGCATGCAGCCCCACCACCTTTCCTTTCGGAAAAGCACTGTGGAGAGCGTGCTCATCCTGACCCTCTGGATCACGCAATTGGATAACCGATATTCGGGCATTGAACAAGCCTTCCTCATGCTCATCGCGGCCATTTACACTTGGTCCCGTTCCATTGCGTTTCTCTGGCACCTGGTCGAGGTTGATTGGAGTGAACGGTTGCCCAAGACCCTTTCGCTGGGCGTGTACTGTGTGGCCTCGCACCTATTCCTGGTGGTGTACAACATCGACCCGATTGTCAACCGGTTCTGGCACGGATTCCCTCACCACTGGAGCAACGTGCTCTTCTTCTGGCACGCTTTCTCTCTCCTGCCCGTGGTGCACACATTTATCCACTTTGTGATCGCGGACATCAAGAACGACCTGACTGAGCAAGAGCAAGACAAATAAAATTAGCACGTACTAATTTTTTCCGTAGGTCGAAAAATAAAAAAAAATCAAAATTCTCGGTGCACAAAACACCCTGGCCTGCCCAGTAATTTAGTGGTAATAAAGATGGCGCAAGCAAGCTTGAACATAGCAGGCTTGAGGATGGTTGAAGAACCTCGTTCTGGACACTCTCCTGTAAATGGGTTGAGGGGTAAAGCCATACAGAAGATGGGCTCGAACCCCATTCTCGCCTTTATGACACAGGCCAAGAAGGCTCACGCTGCCCGTAAGCCTGCTCCAGCCAAGAAGGCGAATGGTGTTCGTAAGCGTGCTCCAGCCAAGAGAAAGAGCAGTAATAATGGACTCTTCATGGTCAGTACGCGCAAGAAGAAGGCACCTTCGAAGAAGCGAGGAAAGGGTAAGGACATTGACCTGGGCAACGAAGACTCTTCTTCCGAAGAAGATGATTACGAAATCGATGAAGAAGACCTGAGGATTGAGGTTGCCGACAACCAGATCGAGTACGCAAGCGAACCTGATGAGTTGGAAAGAATCGAACAACAGTTGAGCAAACGAAGGCGGGCAAAGAGAGGGAAAAAGAAAAGTCGGAGGTGTGACTCTTCGGAAGAGTCATCGGAAAGTGATGGACTCTTTGAAGAGGAGTCTTCCGATGAAGAGATCGAGAGAAGGTATTCCAAGCAAACAACTATGGCAATCACTGCAGCCCAACTGATCTCCGGAGAAAAGGTGGTGATCAGCGATGACGAAGAAGACCAGGAGAAAGGAAAGCCCTTGGAGACCGAGAAAAAAGAAGACCAGGAGAAAGGAAAGCCCTTGGAGACCGAGAAGGAAGAAGGGGAGGAAGAGGTGGTTGAACCGCCCATCATTCCAGAGGACATTGACCTGGATGACCCCCACTTTCTCCTCGTGTTTCGCCGATTCTGCGAGGAAGCCCTGACCGTGGAGGACAGCCGCACCGAGTTTATGCAGCAGATGAAGACCTACTGCACACATTCAGGAGAAACAGCACACAAGATGTTCCACAGAGACTACCTGCATAAGGTGTACAATGGGCGAAAGCTGACCAAGAACTCCGAGTGCGACCTTCTCTTCACCGTGCTGATCAACAACACCATGAGACTGTTGACCAAGTTCGCCTCCTACCGGAGAAGAAACCGCCGGGAAATGGACACCTTACCCGACCAGGCCCTCTACGCCAACCTCTTTACCGATGAAGAGGAGGAAGAAAGCGAAACAGGCGAAGAAGCAGTATACATCTCTGACGACGAGGAGGAAGAGCAATCCATCGAGGAAGAAGAACTCGTGCAAGCACTCACCTGGAAAGAGATCAAGTTCAAGGCGAGAACACCCTCCTCGAAGAAGTTCAACACAGACGACGCAATCAAACATGTGCACACCTGGGCCATTGGACAATTGGCCGACAGTGACATCAACAATGGCCTGATCTCCGCGTGGAAGAGACTGAACCGCTTGGTCCTTTCGAAACTGCCCAAACAACAAAGAAAACAGGATAGCATTCTGGAAGCACAAGTGCGCATCTTCGAGGAACCAGAACGGCTACGCTCTGTGACGGCCCACTACGGCTACTTGAAGGACTACGAGACCTTTTACGCGATTGTTACCCGACTGTACCGACTGGCCTACCCCTACCAGGTGCTGCCAGAACAACTCTAACTTTGTGGATCATTAAACTTTCCCTACCATTTTCCTCGGCAAATCGAAAACAAAAATGGCGACTGCCCGCTACCGTCGTAAATTGCACATGAAGGCCTACCCGAGTACAGAGGCCCCTCTCCAAGATAGGGTCTCGTACAACGGGTACGAGGCCGAGTGGACACCAAGCGACATTGAGAATCTCCGACAAGAACTCAAGCAAGGAAAACATCGTCCCCTCTACTTGCGCTACGAGCACCAGGAAAACGCTTCCAAGTTGGGCGAAGTCACTGGCGTGTACTACAACGAAGTGGACAAGTGGATGCACGCCAAGTGTATCTTCGATTGCCCTCAGCGGGCCAAGGAGGTGCAGGATGGCCGGTTGAGGGGAGTTTCATTAAGTTTTGCCAGAGTGCTCGGAACGACACATAAAAGACCAGTGGAGATTTCACTCACAGACGATCCCGATTTTGAGCGAGCCAAGGTCACCGTGATACGCTCGCACAGTGATAACCAACCAGACGAATACCAAGTACCCTTGTCTGCAGGACCCAAAGTGATCAACAAACTCATGGCAACTCTGGACAACACCACACCTCCCGCAGAGGAAACTGCAACCCTTATGACCGACGATACTCCCGCATCTACCCCCACCCCCACTCAAGAAACCACTCCTGGTGATGTGGTGCAAGACGCAGTGGAAGGCGCTCTCGCTCAACAAATGGCTCCCGTGGAGCAGGCACAACCTGAACCCTTTACTGCCGAGAAGCTTCGTGCCATGGAGGAGCAAGTTTCCCTGGAGGAACGTGCCGAGATGATGAACCGTCTTGTGCAGGAGAAGAACGCTCTCGAGCAGGAGAAGCGTGCCCGTGAGGAGCAGGCTGCCAAGGAGGCCGAGGAAGCACGACAGGCCGAGATTGCGCAGAAGCGTGAGGCTCTCCGCCCGACCATGGAGCGGATCATGAGCATCGCCAGCTCCAACATGCCCGAGGAGCAGAAGCGCGCCATGGTGGACGAATTTGTCCCCATGTTGGAGCGCTCGGAAATGCTGCAAGCGCTGATCAACCGGACTTTCTCCGACCAGGACACCCTCTCCAAGCAGGTGAATGATCTCCAGGCGCAAGCCAAGCAAGCGCAGGAGGAACGAGAAAAAAGCGAACAAATGGCGCGCGCCTTGCAAGATCAATTAGCCGAAACGCGCCATTTAATAGAGACGCTCGACGCCTCTCGCCAAGCAGGATTGAATCTCAGTGCACGAGAGATCATCAAGACCCACAGTAAGAGAAATCCGAACATGAGCCAGAGCATCTACGACCAATGGTTCGGCACCTCCGCAACCAGTTCATCGACTACCACTTCCTCCTCCAGTTCTTCAGGAGAGACCATGGCCACTCTCGCCAGCCGTCAGGAGCAGGCCGAGAGGGACATGCCCACCAACAAGCTGATCGAGGCCAGCAAGAGCCTCTTCTCCTCCAACAAGGGCGAGGTGATCATGAGCCACTCCCGAGGCAGCAAGAGAGGCGCTGAGCAGGTGGAAGAGCCCCAGTTGGTTGGCTTCCTTCGCCACAAGGGCGTTCTCGGCGGTGCCCAAGCCGAGCAAAAGCGTCAGCGACGATTGCAAAAGTACGGTGAAGAGCAGAGCGGAGACCTCACTGAAGTTGTCATGCGCCACAGCAAGCGCCGCCAAAACTATATCGAAACCCGCCGTGAACAGCGACAAAACTCTGATGCACTCCCTCCCATGGACGAGTCCCGCGCGGTCGTGTACAACAACCTCGGAGATGCCATCAAGGAAGTTCAGGAGTTCAGCGTCAAGGGAGACAGCATGGTGACCAACTCTCTGCTCGGTACAGACACCAACGGCTTCATCCAACTGCTCGATGAGTGCTACGTGCAGCGACGAAACAACATCCCCGACAACGGGAACCCCGGTACCCGAGGTACCCTCGACCTCCCCGTCCTCGGCGTGCAGCAGCTCGATGCGTTGCCCCAACACGAACGATCCAAGTACCCCTCGGCCTTCTTCAACCCGGCCTGGCGGGCCGAGAACGCACGACGAAGGGAAGAGTTCAACCGCACGCAGGGCTTCAAGGTCTTCTAAGTTGTCGGTGCTGACAATAAAAAAACTGAAAAATAAACCAACTAAAACACCACTCGCCCGCACTCGGCCAACCTCGCAAAAACTCTCAATCATGTCGTTTACGCAACTGTTGAAAGTGGACGATATCGAGGGTATCGCGAACGATAACAAGTTGAGAGTGCGCTTTCAGGCCGCCTACGACCCTTCGCGGAGAGGCCAGCCTGACCAGTTTGCTCTCGATATCAATGCACAACCTATCGTTATCGTGCAGGAACAACCCCCTCACGATCTCCTCACCGTCACCCAAGATGGCGAGAAATTAAGCAAGGACCTTACAGTCGAGGCAATCGCCTGGACCAGAGAGATCACAGCTTCGTGGAGCGCTCCCCTTCAACCAGTGACCGGATGGTACACTCTGGAGGCATGGCAGGACGGTTCCTGGAGATACGTGGACCGCGTGCTCAAGGAGAACCAGGCTGACCAGATGGACCTTGATCTGGTGCCCATCTACAGTGTGCTCGGACGCCCCCGTGATGTTCGGGTGTACGCAAGGCCAAAACTCGACCCCAACGTTCCAGGACAATTTTCGGGTACCCAAGCCTTCTCCGCTCGCGTGTACGTGGAGGGAAGGGGTCCCTGGGATACAAAGGAGATGAACTACTTTCGCTCGGAGATGGAGCGGGTCGATGTGATGTTCTCCGTCGCCGACCCCAAGCAAGTTGAGTACTTGAACCTCTTCAGGGCGATCGTCGCTCGTGTGGAGCCTTCCTTTCAACATGTGGCACTCCTCGCACTCCTCGAGCTCTCGGGGCGAGATATCTTCCCAGCCATGTCTCGCACCATCGTCAAGGAGGGCGACCTCCTCAATCGGATGAAAGGCGTGCTCAAGGGTATGAAGGATGAAGTTGTGATCTCCATTGACACCCTCAAGTACTTTGAGGATCGAGTTGAGGCGAAACAGAGAGACTATCAACAGGCCATGAGAGACCGGGCGCAATTGGTCTCCAATCAACAGAAGATCGAAGACCTCAACGACAGAATTGCCAAGCTTACCGAAGACCGACCAAACTATTCTGCAGATGGACAAGCCCAAATTGACAAAGAGATTCAAGAGGCGCGCGATACGATCACAGAACTTACAAACGAAAACAAGCAACTTGGCGACCCCCAAGTTGATGGATCCATTGAACAGGATCAAGAGAGATTGGAGCGCGTTCGCCTGATCGATCAGTATGTGAAGGAGGTGTACAAGCAAGCGCTGATCGACTATGAGCACTTTGTCGCACGCAATACTCTGTTTCCGGACAGAGGAGCACGGTTTACCAACGCTCAAGATATGTTGAAAAACATGAGGGATGAACTGGCCAAAATCCCTTCTTTCGTTCCCGCCGATGAACGAGATGAAGTGAAAAATTTGACTGAAGTCGCTGATGTTGAAAGTGCCTCGTTTGTGAAAGTGGTCGATCCTCCCGAACCAGAGAAGGTCCCCTCGATCTTTGCAAAGTTCATGAGCGATGGCAGGTGGCCCTCCGACATCTCCGACCGTCTGGCCAAGAAGCGCGATGGAGACTCCCCCTGGCTCCGCTTGGAGACTCTCTCCGATCTCGAAGGCGTACTCAAGCAATTGTTCAGCCGGGATAACAAAGACGACATCGATCAGTACCTCCCTCAACTACGCCAGGTGTCAGTGCAAGTGCGCGAGGCGATCGCTACCATCACCAACAGTGGCTCGTTCCTCCTGATCCCTCGTATGGGGCGAGAGAGTGTGATCACCGTGCCTTCCTCGTTTGTCACTCCTCGCACACGAGTGGAGTTTCACGATGGGAGTTCCGATCGCCCTCAAGTGTGCTACCTTTCCCTCTGCTCCAACACCGGAGGGCTCAGTGAGAGCCCCCGAGACCAGTTGAACCGGTTGGCGCGGAAGGCGAACCCCTACTTCCTCGAGCCCTCCCGAGCAAAGTGGTTCTTTGCAGAACTGCCAGAGGAAATGAGAACCCGACAGATTGCTCAGGCGGACTTGGAGAAACAGGTGAACCACACACTCAACATCAAAGCACTCCCTTTTGCCTTTGCCAAGCGAAAGGTCGAGAAACAGGATGATAGCGATACTGAAGAGGAAACCGATGAGGAAGATGATGAGACGGACGATGAGGAAAATGATGAAAGTGGAGCAGCCTCTTCCTCCTCTTCCTCCGGAAACGGTGACATTGATGATTTGGTTGATGTAATGGGAGATCTTACGATTCGAAACCGCATTCGCTCTGTTGGGGAGAAAATGCGCGTACGCACTGCCTTCAAGCGAGACGACGAGCGCCTTCAACTCTCTGGTTCCGTTCTCCCTCGCCATCGAGAGAACGTTGGCCTGTACATTGGCCTTTTCCGCCAGGACGAGCAAGAGGGCTACGCGGGCCCCTCGGACATTGGCTTGGAACGATTGCCCATCCTCGGTGTGCGCTACTACACCTGGGAGGAAGGTCCCATTGACCTTGGCGCCTATCGTATGGGCGACCTGGTGACCATGGATGGTAGTCCCTTCATCGAGGAGGGTGAGATGCCTCTCTGGAGCCCCATGAACGGGCCCGTACTCCACTACGACCGCCCTCCCTACCTCCGCGAGCTCTATCGCCTGGTCGATCGATACGGAATCTATGGAGAAGGGCAGAGTGTGCTCGGGGTGCGCATGGTCAACCGCAGTGACCCCTCCAGCTGGTTGCTCCGCTCCGACAAGAGCGAGCACACCCTGCTCTTCCGATGGCAAGTACAGGACCCCGAGGAAGACGAGATTACCCAACCTATCCAGTGGGTGGTCAAGCAGTTCTCCTCCTTCCACGACTTTGATTCTACCGACGAAGGGGTCAAGGACTTTCACTACGAGATGCCCCACCGATACGAGTACGCTCTCTCCCTGGATCGCTTGTGCAACTACTATGGGAATGATAACCGAGTGAACTTTTCTCTGGTGACCGAGGACCTTCGCTGTTGGCCAGGTGTTGGGGATCGGTGGGCCCCTCCCTACCTCCGCTACACCCCAGACCCTCGTCTACTGCCTGATGTGGAAAGACAGTTTGTGCTCTTCAATCCTCTCTCGGGTACTTGGGTCGTTTACACCACGCCATCCAAGGGACGGCCTCTTCTCCAAGCAGTCAGAGACCTCAACCAGTATGCAAGCGAGCACCCATCTCATGGTTCACTTGTGAAAGTGCGCGCATACGAGCAATCTCGGAACCCTCCCGACCTTCCCAACGTTACCGATGAAACTGGATTCCCTGGGGGACAAGAGGCTCTCCGCCAGTACGCCGTGTACGATGTGCAAGCACCCGAGCCCCTCCTCCCCAAGGTGCTTGGCGCCACACTGAACGAGAGCTTTGTGCTGTGGGTTAACGACTGCCCAGAGCTCCAGGAGACGCTCGACCACTCTCCACACTACACCAGTTTACGGTCTGTGCCCATCGAACTGCTCCTCCACTGGGTACTGGATTGGGTCGCCCGTTACCAACAAGCGGATGAGATCAAGTACGCTCAGCGATTGGAGGAGTTCCGCTCGGTCTGGGCCCAGATGACCTCTCGCCTCAACCACTTTATGGGCCTGGCTGCCCGCACACCCGAACACGCCCTCTCCCTGAAGCCTTCCCACATTCACGCGACTCATCGAGCTGCCTGGAAACCCTACCTTTCCCGCCTGCCTCCCGCGGACCGAGACCTGCTCTCCTCCCCGATCACTCTTGAGGATTCGAGGGAGTTTGATCCGAGGGTGTGGCGGTACACCGCGACCATTCGCGAGATTGAAGAGTCCCGCGAGTTCCTCCTTCCCCTTGGCACGTTCGCCCGTGGGGAAGAGTCTCCGGGAGACTTTTCCGCCAAGGAGACCGATGCCCGTGCTGCCCGAAAGCTCTTTGAGATTCGGTTGAGGCGGTACGCCAACACCGAAGAAGATCGAGCGTTCCGAGAACGTATTGCTGATGCCTACGCACGAACCATCCCCACTCGCTTGATTGACGAAGAAATCCCTAGAGGAGGAGCCCTACCAGGCGTTTCCACCATTGATTGGACACAAGCGGAGAAGAGGTTCGAGGAACTTCAGGGATTGATGGCCAACCCCAACGCGGACGCTCAGGTGGCCGCCTATGTGGCTGTTCGATCTATGCAGGCAGTCTCCCCCTTTGCGCTGACCCCTTCCCTCAAGGGCGTGTTGGCGCCCGTGGAGAAGGAGAGCATGCCCGCCAGCTTCGGCATGGCACGGGCTGACATTACGATCGCCAAGTGGCTGCAAGGTCTAGCGGACGAAGACGACGATGTGGAAGAGGAGGCTCCTTCCCTCCTTGCCTCCGCAGGCGTCGCCGTCGCCTTTACCTTTGACGATCCAATGGACTTTGCGCGAATGGTAATGGAGAGTACTCTACTGCCGTCATTTGCCACGTTCATGGATCGCTATGTGACGCCCTATCGAGCCGAGTTGGAGAAGCGTGTGCTTGAAGAAGACGATGGCGGACAAGAACAGGCGGATCTGCTCGCGCAGGCCATTGCAGCCGCTGAAGCGTTCTCTCAACGAAGTGTGGACGACGTGTTTGGCACTCCCATCAATACGAATGCTACGAGAGGCCAGCTTAACCGGATTGCCCTGAACAAAATACAGGAGGAGCACGGCGATACAGTTGCAGAGGTGGGACAGGCATTCACAGACGCTAAAGAGGCATTCGAAAATGGGGTAGGAACGTGGTCTGATGCCGCCGCACTTCTTTCCAATCAAGTCATGTTTGCCCCGATAAATGGGTTGGTGGAGGATGCAGTGCGGGCACAACGGGCACAACTCCGCCCCGTCTTTGAGGAGGCGCTTCAACTTGCCCAGGAATCCGTGAAAGCCGATGCGGAGGCAACGTTTGTCAACCAACTTGGCAAGGTCCCACGAGATGAGTTGGGAAAGGGACCGTTGTACGATCTTGTCATGCGTAAGATCGTTGATCCCAAAAATGCCGCGATGACGACACTGAGCGCCAAAGCCGAACAGATTTTGGAAAGGGCAAAAGCTCGCAAAGATGCCGCCTCTCTTCTTTCCGCGGAAGGCTGGAACGATCTTCTTGGTAGTGCGCGGGGAGCCTACGAAGTGGCAGGGGGTGTTTTATCCAAAGACCTGATCACGGACGATCTCTTGGGCAGATACACTGCCGAACAACTTGCCGACACTGCCGTTCTCGCTGACTTGGCGATCCGAGAAGTGGAAGAGCGACGTCAACAGGTCATTGTCGATATGATTCCGCGTGCGCAAGACTGGGAGGAGTTCTTTGCAAAGGAACGAGCTCAAAAGGCGGAGGAAGAGGCTCGACGACGGGCCAAGGAAGCAGAGGAGGCTGAGCGCAAACAACGGGAAGCAGAAGCTCGACGACGAGATGAGGAAGCGGAGACTGAGCGCAGACGTCAGGAAGAGGAGGCTCGACGACGAGATGAGGAAGCAGAGGAGGCTGAAGCTAAAAGACGTAGACAAGCAGCATTTGACGAAAAACGACCAGAAGCCTTTTCTCGAAACGGCCAAAACGATGTGACCATCTTGGTTGTCGGTGATCCCGGTGTCGGAAAGACTAGCTTGATTGACCGTTTTGTCAACGAAGTGCTTGTTGGCATTCCCGGCAACACAGAGAGTGTCACGAGCATGGAAGTGCCGGTCGTGCTCGAGAACGGCCAGACATTCAATGTTACTCTCAAAGAGGTACCTGCCGACCAAATGGCCGACATCAAGACACTGGAAACGCCTTACACAGGCGTGGCCATGGTGTTCGATGTGAACACTGCCAAGAGTTTCGAGAATTGTGACGTGTACAACGGGGAGATTGTCGAGAAGATGACCAACGCCAAACGCGCGTTGCTTGGCAACAAGGTCGATGTGGAAGGCAAGCGTGTTGTCAGCACCAAACGCGCTCAAGCATGGGCACGGAAAAAGGATGCTCTTTACTTTGAGACTTCGGCCAAGGAGGGGATCACCGTGGAGGAAGCGTTCCGCGCACTCATTGGCCAAGTTACTGGTATCGGTGTCGAGCGAGTGGAAAGAGTGGAACTCTCTGCGGCTGACCTCTCCATCAACGCCAAGGTGGTGAGTGAGCTATACGACGGGGGCAGGCAAACGTTGGGCGATCTTCTTGGCGTTGTTTCCGGTGCTGCTGCTTCTTCGACAAGTTCCAGAATTGAAGCGCGCTACAATACGCGAGAACCCATGGAATCCGTGTGGATCAATTCATCAACGAGACATTTCGAATTCCGCGAAACCTCAAAGAACATTCTGGATGCCCTCTATGGTCAGACCCTTATCTACCCCAACAACGACAACGATGCGTCTGCCTCTAATATCATGAGCATGCAATTGATTGTCGATGGACAGACTGAGAATCTTTGCGAATCTTGCTTATACATCTACGTTCAAGGAGACACGCCTGGCATTCTCAATCCCCCCAGGGTCAAATTTACGGAGCTCCTCGCTGCCGGTCTAGAAGTCGCAAACACCGTATGCGTGACGATCGGTCAGCTTGACCCGGAAGTGTGGAAGGAGCAATCCGACAACGTGAAGCGTGATCTTTCCTTCAAGGGATCCTCTGAACAATTCAAGTTGGTGCTTCTTGGTGTGGACACCGAGGCCATTCTTCACCTTCTTGTGATTCCCGGCCTCTCCAAGTTTGTCGATGCACTAGAACAAGACCATCGCCCCTACTACAACATCTCCGGAGACTGGAGAACGACAAACGATCGTTTGGCTGGGCGCGCCAAACGGTGTCCTCCTCTCTTGAACCCTTACAAGCACGCCAAGGATGAAATCAAGGCGTCTCTGTCATTGGGTGGCATCAGCAAGGACATCGTTCTTACTCCTCGCGTATTGACGGAGATTATGAATGATACTGCAAATGACAAATCTGGAAAAGTGTTTCTTTACAAGGTGTACAATCCTTCCATGATTGTGCATATACGTGACCTTAGGGTAACAACATATGCGGCTTATGTTCGACCATTTGAAAAGGATATTCGGGCGGTGGACGGCGAATTCCTTTTTGTTCACTATTCGAACACAGAAACGGACATTGGTTTTGGTAAATATTCGCTCATAACCAATTACGCAAAGGATATCTTGGAGGACAACAACTACAGCACAATCACGTACACGGACGCTGATGGATTTGACCCGTCTCAGATTTTATTATACTTCGAAAGGAGCTTGTGGCAGATCAATTGGACCACTGTGGGTATGACGACCCGAGACGACGACCTGCACATTGCTTCGAAAATTGCCTCCTCCTCTCAATAAAAACAGACCAGCCAATCGTAAGCGTAATTTACTTGGAAAATGGCCCTCCACCTTCGTTTGGAAGACGGGTACAGTGGAAGCACGAGCGAGGAGGAGGACGAGGAGCAAGTGCAGGGGGAGATCATTCTGGGCTGGGAGAACGGGCGTTCCCGCCAGACCACATACACCCCTAACCTCTACGTGCCACCAACAGAACCCGAGGAGAAGGAGGAAGTAGCGTACGTTGCGCCCTACTACGAGCAAAACGAGCAACAGTTCGACCTTCACTATGGAGAGACTGGTAACCTTCTCACCGCGCAAGAGAGCGAGAGCGAGGAAGAATCGGAAAAAGAAGAAGAAAAAGAAGTGTATGTTCCTCCAGAACCCTATCGACCTCAACTGGTGATCGTACAGGCCAGTCCCAGTCCCAAGAGCGACGAACAAGAAGAAGAAGAGGAAGAAGAAGAACAAGCGATCGCGGAGAAAAAGAAGGAGGAGAAGGAGGAGACAAAGGAAGAGGAGATAACCTATCCCACCTTTGTCCCTCCTCCTTCTTCCCTGCCGGCGAGAGAGGAGCCGCCGCAAGCAGCCTCTTCCTCTTACTCCTCTTCTCTACCGGTGAGAGAGGAACCGGGGCCGCCATCTTCCACACAAGAACTGAGGAACCGAGAGGATTGCCGGTTCCTTCGAAGGCCAATTCTTCAAACGGAAATGCATGCCGAGGGGGATACGGTGGTGCAAAAGGTGGAGACCGTGTTTTGCTGTGGAACGATCAACCGGTGTTCCAAGGCCTTGTGGGGCTGGCCTTACCCCATCTGGCCTCGCTTCGCCTTTCTCCGCTTTACCATTCTTGACGGACACGGAAAGAGGGTGAACATGGCCTACTGCATGAACCACCACGACGGCTCCATCCACTTTGGCCCTCAACCTCTTTTTCCCCACGGAACGGAGGAGCGGGCCTACCCTCTGTACATAACCGAACAACAAAAGAAGGAGTTGTTCTCCTACTGTTCCAACCACCGAACAAATATTGCCTACGATCGCTGGGAGGAGCGATTCTCCCTCTTTCCGATGGTGGGCAACCAACTGGTCAACCTCTGGAGAAAGCTTTCGTTCTCCACGGGAGACGTGCAGTTCTCCCAAGGGACGGTTTGGGCCACCTCGTACAGTCTGATCTACACGGCCTTCTGTCGGGTGATCTTTGTGCACTCCCAGGTCGGCCATCCCGCGCAGATGAGCAGTCTGGCCGAGTTCTTTCTCTTTATCGAGGAGACTGCACAGGAGCGAGTGCAGGATCAGGTGTGAAAAAAATCAATTAAACGACCCTTACACTTTTCGAGCAAACCAAAAAACCCCGAGAAATCATGTTGGCCCTGGCAGCACAAATTCTATTGGCCAAGGGGGCCGTCGTGGGCACCCTCATTTACACCATTCCCTTTCTCGTATTGACCCGATGGACAGTCACCCGTGATCAAGATTACCTTCGAAGGGTCCGTGATCGCGAGGATCTGGTCAACCTGATCTACTATGGCGCTCTCTCCGTAAGCAGCCTAGTGTTTCTTCCAGAACAACTGGAATGGTTGGTCAACGGCTTCCGTTACGAGCGTGGAGAAGAGTTTCCCAGTCCCCTTTCCATGTGCTTGTGCGGTCTTCAGATTGGAGGGTACTTTGCCATGTCGTTTTTGGTGTGGTTTCAACCTCGGAAGAAAGACGCGCTCACCATGACCGTTCACCACGTGATCACAGCAACCATTGTACTCTCTTCCGCCATTGGAGGTTACGCGCACGCTTGCATGAGCATCCTTCTCCTCCATGACCTCTGCGACCCTCCCCTCTCCCTGATGACCATGGCAGGACGGAACGGCAACCGGGTATTCGAGACGATTGGCTATTGCCTGGCAGTGTTTTCCTTTGCGCTCTTCCGCTTGGTCTTGTTCCCCTACGTGACCTACGTGGCTGCCTACCAGAACCCCCTTCCCATGGCTCCCTTTGTTATCTCGCTGAATGCCGTGCTCTGGTGCATGCATGGCTACTGGCTGCGCATTCTCCTCGGACAAGGGTACCGTCGCCTCAAGGGCCTGCCCACCTTTGATCCCAGAGAGCAAGAAACTGCGGAAGAAGAACCTACTGAAGAAGAACCGATTGAAAAGAAGGAAGAAGAGGAAGAAGAAACACCGTATAAAGCCAAGGTGGTGGAGAAGGAAGAGGAAGTGTATGGGGAGACGATTGGAGAGAGGGTCCGCCGGAGACGAGCGAAAAAAATCAATTAAACCCCACTTGCCCACTTGCCTGAACTGCAAAAATAAAAGAATTACAAATGGCCTCATCATCGAATTCACTTCCCTCTTGGATCTATGTGCGGACGGACCGTCCCAACACCCTCTGGTTCCTCTACCAATGGCTTCTGCACAGTGAAGGGCTCTCTCGCTTCTTGAGGGAGAACCCCTCCACTGAAGGAGGAGAGATGGGCATGGTGGATCGAATGGTCCGTGCCCACCTCCAATTCTTTGTGGAGTACGCCCAGCCCAAGGAGGACGAGATCGTTACCGAGCGAGTGAACTTTACGAAAACCAAGGCCTTTCGCCTGATCGTTCAGGAGGATTTGGATGGACAAGAAAGTGAAGAGCCGGGACAGAGATCGCTGATTTTGCCCATGAACGACAATGAGGAGCCAGCAAACATCTCCTCGGACAGCGTACACCCTGTTCCCACCTCGGTGCTGCTTCTATCGACCTGTATTGATTCGATTGTCCACCAGGCGCCCGAGACTTGGGCTCTTGGCCGGAACTTCCGCGCCTTTGAGGAGACATTTGGCCAATTGTCCTCCAAGAACCTCTACGAGTTCTGGGACATCGTTGACACTTTGTCGGAGGATTGCGAAAAGCATTGTACGAGCCGACAGCTCTGGATGATCGTGACCAACAACTTCTTCCACGTGCGCGCTCCCAAGATCACTGACCGGACAGTGTACATTCATCCTCGCTGGAAGATGGCCCGAATTGTGGCGCACTTTGTGAACGGGATGGCGCAAACTGCCAAACAGGAGAACCCCCAGGTAATCGATCACCTGACTGCTCGATACAAGATTGCGGAAGAGCTTTACTGCCAAGTGCCCGATTACATGTTTCCTGCCCTGATCTCGGCTGTGTACAGCAAGCTGGGCCAGGCGATTGACCTGTTCCGCAAGACAAGAGACAATTTCATTTAATTTGGCTTCATTCAATAAAAGAGCGCACATAGGCCACTCGTGCAAACAAGTAAATTCCACGTTCCCTCGATATGTGCGACTTTCCGGACTTTACTTTGACAAGCGCCCTCAATGACTTTGCCGGGTGGCTTGGCTTCAACTACTTTTTCTACCTGATAGGCGTGGCGGCGTTCCTGTGGTTCTTGCAAAAGTACTACAGAGGCCTGAAAGCTGAACGTGGCTACTTCCCCTCGGTCTACACCCGTTTGCTGATCGAGTTCATCCTGTTGAACGCGACTGCCATGGCTGCCTGGATCAGCTACTCGTGCAAGGACTGGGACGACAGCGAGGGCGTGGTCGTTCACGCTCTCTACGTGTTCTGGCTGTTCACTTTCGCTCTCCAAATTGCTTCCCTGTTTGGTCCTGGCCTGGTGTGGGTGTCGGCGTTCATCACCGCCCTCAGCTGCATGTTAGCCCTGGTCAATGTCGTCCTGTGCGCCGTGTACGTGTGGAACCTCTGGTCCCTGTTGATCCACGTGGTGACCTTTGTCTACCTTCTCTACATGGCCGGCAACCTGATCATCGCAACTGTGTGGCCGGACAAGGGATCCCGCGCTCTGGCCGACTCCATTGCTGCTTACGCTGATGCTTGGGATGTGGGCGTACTCAACTGCACCAAGGGCTGCGCATACACCATCCGCAAGCAAGTTATTTCTCCAGAAAACCAGGTCTACTACGCACAAGATGGTGACATGACAAGCGGTACCGAGGCCTCTGGTACGGATGTGGAAGGAGAAGACACTGGTGATGAAGGTTTCACAACTGATGATGATGAAGTTCCCAAACAGAGCAGGATGGGACAACAGATGCTCAACCGGCGAAACGTGGTGAACCCTACCGCCTTTTCTCTCCCACAATAAATTGTATCACTTTAATAAACCTTTGATCGTCTCACATAATCTTGCACACAGTGGAACAACGGGAGGGGTTCTCGGGGGGCGTTATCTCCACCTCTCCTGGCGTAAATTTAATTTGGTGTTTTCCCTCCATGTCCGTGGTCTCCATGTTCCGATAGTCCCGCCCCAGAGAAACCTCTTGCCAGAACACCTGGCTGATCACCTCGCTCTCCCCATTGTCCATCTCCGCAAAGAAATTGCTTGGCTCTTTCATGGGAAAGTAGTAGGAAGCCCGCTCCACATTGCTGCTCGGGTTCAAGCACACGCGAACTACTCTGGCCAGCGTGGAAAGGTGGGGGAAGATGGCCAGCATGTATCGTCTCATCTCCTCCAGGTGGGCATAGTAGAGCACCAGAACATCACATGCTTTGGCCAGTTCAGGCAGTTGCTTGGACTCGTGGTGACAATCCAACACCTCCAAGCGAATTCTGGCTCCATCCACCTTACGCACCACGAGAACAATGATCCTGCTTTCTGTACGGATCTGTTCGTTGCATCCGACAGCCAGCACTTGATAACTTTCACTGTAATGACGATCGCCGTCCTCTTCCTCCATTTTTTTCGACAAGTAAAGAACAACAAGGGTTAAGTGGGCGAAAATCATTTTATTTTCTGTTTAAATGTCTGGAACATCGTCCATACTCTCGGAGAGCTTCTTGAATGCATCAGCCAAGCCTTGAGATTGAGGAGGCTGGTCGTCTTCCGATTCGGAGAGCAGTGCGCCGTCGTCAGAGTCAGGATCAGAGTCTTCTTGCTCGTCTGCCTCACTAGGCTCAGCCTCTGACTCTTTCTCTTCTTCTTCCTCCTCAGCAGCGCTCTCGGATGGCTTGGTAGGCTCTTTCTCTTCTTCTTCCTCCTCCTCTTCAGCAGAGCTCTCGGATGGCTTGGCAGACTCTTCTTCTTCCACCTCTTGCTCGTTCTCCGAGTCTTGCTCCTCTTCCAGTTGCCCTTGCTTTTCCTCACAATGGGCTTCGTCATCAGAGAACTCCTCGATCTCCTCCACTTGGTTGGAGAGGGTTTCCTCCACTTCATCATCACTCACAAAGACAACTTCCTCTTCCTCCTTCTCCTTGCGCTTGTTCTCCTTGTAGGCAGAGAAAGCGTTCTTCACCTCAGCGGTGACAGCAGCCGATCGCTTGGGAGGCCGTTGCTTCTTCTTGGAAGAGTTGGAAGAGACGCTCAAGAGAGAAGAGGTTTTCTGCGCCTTGGAAGAGCTGGAAGAAGAAGAGCGAGAACGCTTTCTCTTGGTGAAGCCTTTGATCTGCTCTTTTCTCTTCTCCAAAATATCCAAACCCCTGTCTCGTGCGTTCTCCAGCACGCCAACACGTCCATCGATTGCCCTTTTCAGAGAGTTCAGGCCATTGATCATCTCGGTAGTGGCAGAACGGATAGAGTCTTGAGCAAACTTCAGTTGTGCAGGTGCATCGGCTCGAGTTTCGTCCGCAAGCTCCATCTCCAGCTCCTGCCTGCGTGCAGCGAGAGTTGCAACCTCTTGTTCAAGGCGTTCGATCACCTTGGCGTTCATTTCGCCCCGAATTTGCCAAGAAGCTTGGAAAAGTGCCACACTTTCACAAGAGGTTGCCATAAACTCGTTGAAGCGGCCGCCCAGAGTCTCGTTGGCGTAGATCAGCTTCAGCACACCAGGGAACCTCAAATCCGCATCGTCTTCCATCGCCGTGAAGAAGTAAATAGAGTGTCCGTATGAAAGGCAGCCCAGCATGTCGATCACATAGGCAAGGTTGTCAGGACACCATCTGATGAAGCCATCCACCATCTGGAGAAAGATTCCCATGATTCTCTCCGCAGATTCCCTGGTAAGCAAGTTGTTTCTCGCCCGCCTTTCCACCTCACGGCAAAGCTCTTTCACGAGCTTTTCAAACTCAAAAGTCGCAAAGCCTCTTTCGTGAACATCCTCCAACTTACCCAATTCCTTGCTAATTGCCCCAACAAGTTGCTCAATCAATTGCATTTCTTACAAGAGAGTAAAAAGTAAAAAAAAACTAAAGTAAAAAAAAGTAGGTTACGTCCAACAGCAAAATTTTTTTTTGTTTTTTTTTTCGAACACAAATTTGTGTTCAGCAGAGAAAATTGGTACGTCACAATTTTTCGGGTTCCTGGGAAAATTATGACGTCATAATTTTTTCGTTTGGTGAGATTTTTAGCGGGCTTTCCGTTCTTCTCGAGTTCCACCCGGTGTAAACAAAGAGAGAAGAAGGAAAGAAAGACAAGTTGTCAAAATCGTTATTTATACGGTTTATTTACATAGGGTTGCTCAAGGATAGTGGATACGATCCTTGCAGATCTTCTCAACCTGAGCAAAGGTGAGATGGGGAGCATCCTTGTTGGTGATCTTGCTCATGAGCTTTCGGATGGCCTGATCGGTCAAGCTCTCCGGGTGGAAGGGATCGTTCATCGGGTTGTTGAAGAAGTGCACCTTCAGTAAGCGGTTGGCGCTGACAGGAATGAAGGTGTCGGGCGTTCTGTTCTCGTCCGGGCGCATGGCAATAAAGTGAAACTGCTCGATGGAAAATCCTTGGAAAGCCTTGAACCATTTGGCGGAAGGTCCGCCCTTCTCGGATTGGGTTTGCAGCCACAGAAGAGTCTTGGTGAGAAAGCGGCAGTATGCAGCCGTGATGTCGTACACGTTGCACTTGGCCTCGTAGACGGCCAGAACCTTGCCGGTCTCTTTGCAGAGCACAAGGATGTCCAGCTCAGCGTTCAGCTGCTCGCCATCTAGCTGCTCGCCCGCAAAGTGCACGTTGGTCAGAATCTCCACATCCTTTCCGTCCCAGAGCTTCTGCACGTAGTCGAGCGATGTGTTCTCCCATTGGTTGCCCATGTTCACGTTCTCCTTGCCCTTGGCCCGCTCCTTGGATCGGATGGCCTGAGACAACTTCTCCACACCCATCTCCTTCTCGATTGCGCTCAGTCGCTCTCTGTATGCGCACAGTTGATCGTACTCGGGGGTCTTCGGCTTCACAAGATTGTCACGCTTATCCTTGAGCTTTTTCAAAGCAGTTTTCTTTCTCTCCTTCGTGAACCCTAGGGTGGTAGGCTTGGCCTTCAGTTTGGTAATATCCTTTTTGGCTTTCGCAAGCTTGCTCTCGTAATCCTTTGCGGCGGGTTTCTGTTGTTGCTCAATCAACTTTGCATGCACTCTGTGGTGCTCTCCGGTCAAGCGCACAGTCTTCTCATACTCTGGCATCAGAGGGTGGTTCCGCATTATCTCCGACTTCTTGTTGCGCATGGCAGTCACACCTCCCTTCATCTCCACCATCAACTTGACGATCAAGCACGCCCAATACTTCGCTCTTTCCAACGTCATAACACCAATAGGTGTCATCACATAGTCTTCTCCCAATTGTTGGTTGTTCTCCGCAGACATTTTTCGATAAGTAGTTTTGTTGATGTTGTTGTTTGGATAAGTATTTTTTTTTTATTTTTTTTTCTTTTCAAATTTTGTGTTCGTCGGAAAATATTGGTACGTCACAGTTTTTCGATTGGGTAGAAAAAATCTATGACGTACCAATTTTTTGGAAAAAAGAGGAGGAAAAAAGGGAAAAAAAGCGGAAATTTTATTCATTTCGTTTTTTCCATTCGGTCTCCACAGCAATGAGAAAGAGAGGACTCCGGAAGAGAGCAGCTCTCGGTAACGGGTTTACATGTACATTGGGAGACCACTCTCCAGCAGTGACGACAAGGTGGTTCCGTAATGGTCAGAGGGCAGAACGAGCGAGTGATGACCTCGTAGAACCAGGCCATGACCACCAGGCCGATCGAAGCCGCCAAAATGAGAAGAGAGGTGCGGGAATATCTCCTTGGCACGGGGTATTCGTCAAAGGGGTTAAAGAAGAGCGCGTAAGCGACCAAGGGAATGCCAGGGCTCAGATAGAAGAAGATGCGATAGAGGATGGGGCCGAGAGAGGGTTGCATGGCAATACACCTCTGGTACAAGTGTTTGAGGTGAAGGCGAATGGTGCACCGGGCCACCGAGAGGTACCCTGCCAACAGAAGGGCAAAGAGATCAAACAAGGGGAAAAAGTGGATGAAGGCGTCCGCCGAGTGGATGGTGCCCAGGGTGTACAGGCCTCCTCCCGCTTGCGTGGCGACAAACATCAGCCACCCTCCGTCCAACTGGAGGATGATGACGATGAAGATGGCCACCAGAACGACCGACCCGTACACCAGGGGCAAGGCGTACGTGAGCAGCCAGTACTCAAGGGTGTGCAGATGGAAGATCTGGGAGATGGTGAGGCCAAGGTAGAACATGGTCTGCAAAGTGTAGTTCCAGTACGTATAACGGTTGTGGTGGATGATGCCATCGAAGAAGAAAAAAGCGACCGCGGCGACACGGAGGGCGGTGATCACATAAAGTGTAAAGTTGGCCCACCTTCGGAGAGACCAAGCGGAGCGACTGTCAGGTTGATGGGGTCCGAGCATACCGAAAAGCGGCGAGGGCGAAAACGGAAGAATCGTCGAGGAGCTGGTAGACCAAAGTTCAAGGTGCCCAGCAATTATATACCTTTCGAGTGCGCCTTTGTTGATTGCGCCCTCTCCTCCATCATTTTGCCAACCGACCCCCAACACTTCAAAGGATACAAAAACATGTGTCAGAGAAGGCATAGGGAAGACTGGCATCAGGGAAAACTCGCACCCACTTACACTTGCCCCTACTGTGGAACGAGGTTTGCATGCGGCAATGGGTTCTACCTAGACCATGTGGAGTTTCGGTGCAACAAGAGCCCCGCGCTCTCTGGGGAAAAGTTTCGACGACGGTACCACGACAACTACGTGTTTCCACCAAACAACCCAGTGGAGAAGGAACAGCACATTCGGACCATGAGGTTGGTTCGCATGCACGTTCCGGGCCTCGACTCTCCCATCTACCCCTTTGACCGAACCTCTCTATGGAAGTTACCTTCCCCCCAACCCTGTAGTATAAGCGTGCCCACCCAACAACCGAGAATAAAGAGACAAAGACGGTAACTTGAAGCCTTTATTTCTTCAAGGGAAACGAGAGCTCCATGAGGTTGATGTACATCTGCCTTCGTGTACTATGCAAAACGTCCAGCTTACGGATATCCCCGTCTTCAGGCAGGTTGGCACACTCTTGCCAAGCGAGAGAACAGAGCTCTCCCAAACCCTTGGTCAGAGCAATTTGTCGGTTGGTGTGATTCTCGTCCCTCCACAAGTTGTGTTTGCGCAAGTCGGAAAAGAGAGAGGCCACGCAGTAGAAGTCGTTGGCCATCTGCTCGTAGTGGGAAGCAACCATTTGTTTCTTCCTCTCTTCCTCCCGCTCGTAGCCAAACGGATCGTAAACAGACAAACGCACGGTTTTCACGAATGCCTCAAACCTCACGCTCTCCTCTTGTCGTTTGAAGACATCAAAGAGCACCTGGTAGAATCGCTTGATTGTCTGGTTCTCTTCCCCGGCAATCAGGTCGCCAACATAGGCAATGTTGTTCAGGGTTCGTTGTTCGAGGTCATTTACTTGTTGAGGGGTGGGAGGAATGGAAGCGGGAACCGGGAGGGTATCGCACACAGCCATTTTCACTTGGGGTTTCTCTTTCCGGATAATTTTTTTTATAATTGATTTTTTATTGGTCGTTGAGGGAGACCTTGCTCATGAGGGCCTGGATGGCCTCTACGTGTTGCTCCTCGACCGCTCGGTCAAAGACCTCGGCCAGTTCCTCGCGGGAGAGGTTGTTGGTGCGCTTGTGGAACTCGTCCATGTTGTTGGCGATCATGGCCTGGATGGCCCCCTCGGCCGAGGTGAGCACGTAGTTGTCGATCATGGTGCTCAGTTGAGTGACATCATTGCGCAACATGCGGATCACGCCCGCCTTGGTCATGTTTCGGTTGCCCACACTCTGGTTCACACGTTCCATCATCTCGATCAGGTAGTTGGAGACAAGGGTCTGGATGGGCAGAGAAGAGGAGTAGGAAAGTTCGGGCAGATCTCCTTCCTCCTCATCATCTCCAAGGATGTCAATGAGACCCTCTTCTTCCTCTTCTTCTTCCTCGGTGTCATCATCTTCTGCCTGCTCTTCCTCCTCCCCTTTTTCTTCTTCTTCGGTGTCATCATCTTCCACGGGAACGGTGGGAGGGAGTACTGGAGTGGGCTGAACGAAGGTGGGCTTTTGGACGGTCTGTTCGGTGGGCTTTTGTTGCTTCTTTGCTGTGGGTTCCTCGGTTGTTTCCACTTCCTTCACGGGTCGCTTTTTCGGGGCAGAGATGTCGCGGAACTCGGGGCGATCATATCCATCGACCTTACCGACATCTTTGAAACGATAATACTGGTTCAAGAGATCATCGAAGTCCTCACTGTCTTTCGGCAAGCTTTTCATGTAATCAGCGATTGCCTTAAGCAGAACCTTTGAGGCGCGGATCTTCTGATCATCATCCTTCTTCTCGTTTTTCCTTTCCAAAAGGTCGATGATCTTTGTAACCTCACCCAGTGTGCCCCCGGAGAATGCCGCGTACATGACAGTCTCTTCAGGAGTGGGCCCATGGAATGGGTTCACTCTTTTCCAAAGCCATTTACGCTCTGCCTTGTCCTTTGGAGAGGGATTCTCCTTTGCAAACAGTTCGACCAGTTTGGCTCTTTTCTCTCGAGTGCTCAGTTGGGAAAGTGCTTCCACATCAAGTTCCACCGGGTTTTCAGCAACTCTCTTCTTCCCCTTCCCCTTTGGTACGGAGGAAGAGGTGGTAGTGACTGACGGTTGAGCTGGTTGGGGAGGTTGAGAGGGTTGGGCGGCATCAGAGTAGTCTCGGAATTTAGGGCGTTTCGCATCCTTGAACATGCCAATCTTCTTGAGTTTCTCGAATTGCTTCAGGAACCCTTGGTACTGTTTTTCGTCAGCCTTGGTCTTCTTTTCACCCTTTCTCTGGTCCAAATATTGTTTGATCGCGTCCAACAAAGCCTGGGGAGCACGGTGCTTTTTGTTGTTTTCGCTTATCTTTCGGTTCAACCCGTGAACGTAGGTCAGCATGGACCCCACATCACCACTTGGGGTTCCGTGAACAAAAGCAGTGTAGATGACAGTCTCCTCAGGAGAGGGTCCGTAGAAGGGAACCATATGCTTCTTCAACCATTTCAACTCCGCCTTCTCCTCAGAGCTTGTTTTGTCCTTCTTCAGCAATTCGATTGCGCGCACTCTCCTCTGGCTCTTACTCATTCGCTCAAGCTTCTCCTCATCAATCTCCACCGAGGAGAAGGAAGAGGAGGAGGAGCTGGCAGCAGAAGAGGAGCTGGTCGTGGTCGTAGTAGTCTGTGGGTCGTCTTCCATGGTTTTTGGTGCCCAAAGTTGTAAAGCACAATATTTGTCACCGTTGAAACACTTGCCTTTGTTTCGACGAAGTTTCTTTAAAAACGCTGCAACTGCGTAAATTAGGCTGCGATAAGCTTCGTCAATCAAACGTTTACCGTCAAGAGCGTTGACAAAGAGAGAGGCGACAATCTTGAAAGCAATATTATCACCCACAGCATTTGTTCCAATCCATTCATCGTATGAACTTCCTTGAACGAAAATTTTAGACAAATGTTCACGCCATTTATCGACACTGTAGAGGCCATGGCTTCGTTCATCACCTTCTCCAATTGTTGTGTTTTTGTCAAGCTTCTCCAAAATGCTTATAACATCTTTTTCGATTGTCGAATCGGTAGAAACAAGTTCATTCACCTTAGCATTAACTCTGCGAATGAGGTTCGTTTCTGCATTGTTCAAGCCCTTGAACGAATTTTGATTGACGATTGCCGTTTGCTTTCCGATCTCTGTGATCATTGCAATCGCTGTTTTTTTTCGTTGTGTGTCTGCAAGCCTTTCTTCCAACCACGCCGTGCTTGATGGAGTACGGGATTCAACGTTCATCACAGTAGGCGTTTCCACATTATGGAATTCGAAATCCAATTCACCATATAAAATTTCTCCAGATGGATGCACATACGTCCTTTGTTTGTGTTTGCTACCTCCTGGTCCATAATCGGTGAAAGTCCTTTTCTTGAATTCTGAAAATGGAAGAATTTTACCATCATGCGTCTTGTACCCAAACACCCTCGCGCTCTTTACAACGGGTATGTCGGAGTTCTTGCTCACACCCCCTTTACCACGCCCAGACATGGTGGTTGCGAAGAAAAAAAACAAATGAAAAGTTTTTCAAATTACTCAACCCTCCTCTCCCTAGAGTTTTTTAATACCTTTCCCGTTCAACGAGATTGTTGTCAACTCGTCCATTTAAAAAAATCAAGCGGGGTGGGCGTCCAGTCCCAAGCAAATACTCAATCAACTTACCCAACCCCACACCTTGTCTTTTTTTGTAATTTATGTCAGTAGAAGTGTCTAGCGATGTTATTAAGAATATATTAACTAACCTAGTCTCTGACTTTAAAGACTTAGATATTATTAACGATTATTATTATGTGGCGGATGAGACTACTCATCAGCGCTACCTATTCAATGGGGACATGCGGGAACTAGCAGACCGTGCTGTCTCCTTGATTAAGGGGCGTATGCCCGATAAATACTTAGAGATTCTTCGCAGCGAGATTGCCGGGAGGCGCTTTATCCCTGCGGGAAACACCCTGGTTGCCGGGCAAGTGCCCCTTCAGCCAAACTGCTCCATCATCGGAAGTGTGTGCGAGCAGACCTACGAGGAGATCGAAAAGAGGTGCCGAGTGCTCTGGGCCAGCCGTATTGGCGTTGGCTTTGACCTCAGCACCTCCAGTGACCCTGTAGGTATCCTATTGAGGTTGTCGAAAGCCAACCACTCCGTGGACGTGGGGGACTGGCGGCCCAAGCGAGGGAACATCGCCACCCTCTCGGTCGAGCACCCCCGTCTCCTGGAGTTTGTGCGCTGCAAGTCCTCCTCGGAGGAACAAGCCAACCGGCTATACAATTTCAACATCTCGGTGGCCCTTACCGATCGCTTCATGAGTCGAGTGAAGGAGGGCGACCGGCAGGCTTGCAATACCCTTTTGCGGGTTGCCAAGCACGCGCACGCGTACGGAGACCCTGGCCTCGTGTTTATCGACCGTGTGCAGGACGGGCACGAGCGGATTGTCACAGCAGTGCCCTGTGGAGAGCAGTTCATGCACACCGATGAGACCTGCAACCTCGGTTCGGTGAACTTGGACGCCTTTGTCGAGAACGGACGCTTTGATAGCGAGGGGTTCCGGCACACGGCCAAGGTAGCCACCCGCTTCCTTGACTGTGTGGTGGACTTGCTCGAGATCCCCGATGAGCAGATGGCCCAACGAACCCGAGACCTGCGACGAGTGGGTTTGGGCGTAATGGGCTTTGCGACCACTCTGCAAGCTTTGGACATTGAGTACGAAAGCGAGCAAGCCATTCGGTTCGGGGCCTACCTGGCCAACCTACTTACCTGCTCTGCTCGAGAGACTAGCATTCTACTGGCCGAAGAGGCTAACGAGGGCCACCTTTGGGATAGTACACGGCGAAACATCTCAGTGACCTGCGTGGCGCCCACGGGAGGCATTCGCCGTCTGGTCGCCAGTGATGGCTATGGCATTGAACCTCTCTTTTCGGGAAAGAGACCCTCGCCCGAGTTTGAGGTGCGCATGGTCGGTGCCTGGCAGCGATACATCGAGAATGCGATTTCGAAGACCATCACACTGCCCAACAAGGCAACAATCAAACAGATCTACGATCTCTTCCTTCTTGCCTACAAGGAAGGGTGCAAGGGTATCACAGTCTATCGTGACGGTTCTCGCTCCAACCAACCGATCAAGGTGTGTGACGGGGACTCCTGTGAGATTGTACGTCAAGTGTGAACGAAAAAAAATTGGTACGTCACAATTTTGTGTTCGTTGGAAAATTATGACGTACCAATTTTTTCAGACGAACACAAAATTTGAAAAGAAAAAAAAATAAAAAAAAATCAACCAAACAACACGAACAAAACAAAACTTTATTTTTACCAATGGCTGCTGGACCCGAGTGCGAGATTTACATGAAGGAGGTGACGGAGGAGGTGATGACGGATCCCTCCAAGGAGGTGATGACGGATCCCTCCAAGGAGCAGGAGAGTGGAATGAGCAAGGAGGAGAGAGAGAAGAAGGTGAAGGAGCGTATGGATGCCATTCGAGCTATGTTGGCCGAGAACCCCACCCTGGCGAAGATCACCGAGATTACGACGGAGATCACTGAGTTCAACGCGACAACCTCGATCCTTCCCGAGACCGCAGAGGCCGTCATCAGAAGCATGGGCAACTTGACTACGCTGGATAATGTGCCTTTTCTGCTTGTTCTGGACATGGTCAAGTGTGGACACAAGAGCGACTTTGGAGAGTGTAGCGCGTGCGCCGGCCGGGCTGGATTCTTTTCCCAGCTTGCCACCTTGGACGGAAAGGGCAACTTGGTCCCCGTTCTGCTGGCTTCTGGCCGTGTGGGGTTTCCCGAGTACACAAAGGAGCTTCGTAAGCAAGTGGCCGGGAGCAAGATCGCTGGCATCAAGGTGCTTTACCCCCCGGACAAGGGTACCACGGCAAGCCTTGGCTACCCATCTCGTGTATTTCACAAGAAGGAGGGCATGAAAAGGATGAATAGCTCTTACGGCAGCTTGGTGGCGATCTACCCTCCCTCGGACGAGACTGCCCGGTTTGAGCACCCTACTGTCTTGGTAGACCTCTCCAAGTGTACCCATGTGAGCCAGCCTCGAGCGGCCACCTTTCAAGAGCGTGTGAATAGCAGTTTTCCGATGCTCATTGCTCTTGTGGAGAAGTTTAAGGAGTACGCAAAGGCTCGTGGGGAGAAGACGACCCCCCAAACCCTGATGAATGAGATCACGGATACACTGGAGGGAACCACTGCATGGACGGAGCAGAACAAGGTCTTTTGCGAGTGGTTTGCCAAACTACTGGACGACCTGGCCAAGGGCGGAAACGAGCGAGTTGCGATGATACACGCCATCCTCGCCTTTGGCGTTCCAAAGGCAGCGATCAATGCGGTCAAGAACATGATCAAGGAGTACAAGCAACAGGAGTACTCCACTGCGCATTTTCGGGCAGTGATGGTGGAGCAGAACAAGAGCTGCAACCACCGCCAGACCAATCCCAGGGACGTGGAGAGGGAGGAAGAGGAGCCGGTTGCGGCTGCTAGTTCCTCTTCCTCTTCTGCCCCTGATCCAAAGGCGAACGAGAAGGCAATGTTGGCAGCGTTGAAGGCAAAGACTATCTTTCACGAGGAGAGTCGCCTTATTACGATGAATGGCCCCGACTTGCGCAAGAGAGGCTGGGAGGTGTGGGAGTTACCCAATCCCGCCAAAAGAACCGATTTTGGCGATAATAGGTGCACTTTGCAACGTTTACTGGGTATAGGGCGCAAGTTCTACGTGCAAGTGCCTACCAAAGGAAATCGACACAGCTTTGGCCCCTTTTACGAGCTGCCCGTGAACGATGAGACAGAGAGAATGTTCACCAACCAATACAACGAGGTTGTGTGGCCCAACCTTAACACGACCATATTCTCCTCGAAAAACGACTGTGTGCGTATAACATACGACTATGTGTGGGTGCGTGTGAATGCGGTGCTCCGCCCGCCCAACATGAAGAGCTACTGGTTCGTCTTTGACACCGACTCTGCTGTGATGAGAGCAGATGTTCGAAAGGCCCTGGAGGAGCGATACAATAGCCTGCCGATGTTCCGAGGAAACTTTATTCCGCCCAGGCGCATCAACGAGTCGGCCTTCAACCAGGCAATCGACAAGACGCGAAGGGGAGAGGATGGCAACCAGTTTACGGTGAGGAGCTTTCACTTTCCCGAGGGCGCCGACCACAGTGGGGTCATCTTTGCCCGCTATTACAACCCCATTGTATCCAAAGCCAACGTGCACACATCTACTGAGCAACTGAAGTTTAGCAACTTTTGGATCAAGTCCACACTATCATCCACGATGACCCTTGTCACGCAAGTGGGCTCGACCGGACCGGAGGGAGAGTGTGCTTCCTCCATGTGAATAAACCTCAACAAACAATCGAAAATTCTTTTCTGTTTCATTTAAAATCGTCACTCCAAGTGAAGGACGAACACGAGAAAATGACAAGTCGTTTCCTCGTAGTATTATTGGCGCTGGTGAGTGTGTGGTCTGCGCAGACCTACGGTCTATTTTTGGGAGATAATGGACTGCCTGCAGCGCCCTACGATCCCCAGTTTTCCGATAATGCTTGCATTGTGTATGGGGAGTACACGGAGCCCGATTGTTCTCGAGCACCTCCTTCTCGTTTTGTCAACGACACTGGGCCAGTGCTCTGTCCGGGCTACCCCGATGACGAGGATGAGGCGATCGTTCTTCCCACCCAATTGGTGTACGAAAACCTGGTGGACGCCCTGGAAAATTGTCCGTACGACCCCGTGCTGATCGAGTTCACAGGCACCCAGTACATTTACGAGGGTTATGGGGTGTTTGAGGGGCTCTTCTACAACCAAACCAAGGATATTATACTGAGAGGCATTGAGTTTTCGCTGAGCACGGGGGGAGACCTGATCACCATTCTGGAACCTCAAAACGTCACTTACTTTAACTCAACGACAAACACGACTACGGTTGTGGAAGAACTGGTTCCAGTGAACACCACCACGCCCGTGGTCAACATCACACAACAAGCGGCCATTGTGGGCCTCTATCAATGGCAGATTGACGCGCAGAACATCTCGGTGACCCTGGACAATGTTCTGCTGGAGGGCTGCTTTACCGAGTTTCCCATCTTTCTGACCGAAGCAAAGCCTCTCCGTTGTGAGTTTCCGGAGCCTCCCATTGAGTGCTGTGGGGCCTACTTCCGCCAAGTGGACGCAGAAAACATTTTGAACAATGGAACTTGTCAGAGGACGGGCGCGTACTTTGATGGCTATCGCTATCTCCGACCCAATTCCAATGAGACTGGATGGCACCGTATACAAGAAGAGGCTACCATCGAAGCTTGGGTCCGTCCTGATGAAGATGGGGAGATGATGAGGCATTCTGGAATTGTGACTGTGAGCTACTACCACGATGACGACGATAACGATTCGGGAGGGTTTGGCCTGGTGTGGGCCGATCGAACTGACGAGAATGGCTTTTCGGAAGTGACCTTCAACGTGGGCCAGAACGATGCCTTTGGCCGTTCCCTCATGGGAACCATGCCCAGAGGACAGTGGTCGCACGTGGCAGGCGTGTGGGACAACGGAAACCAATACCTCTATATCAACGGAGAGCTGGTCGATCAAAAGACCAGAGGACAACCCGACATTGATTATGTGGACAATGGATACAAATCTCGTTACGGTGCACAGATCGGACGAGCTTACACTGAAAGCGATGGGGGAGAGTGGCGTTACTTCAACGGGACCATCGATGAGGTGCGTATATGGAGGGAAGCAAGAACGCAGGCTCAAATACAGGCCCTTCGCTACGAAACTTTGGACAGTGGGTCCTATGTGAACTTGGTGGGCCACTGGCGGTTTGACAAGCCGTTCCCAGGAGAGCCGGATTATTATTTGAGGAACCTGGCTGCCATTGCAGCTGGTCGAGTGGACCTTGACACGCAATTGGACTTTCGGGGGGATGGAGGTCCCTGGGGATTCGAAGACCCCCCTGCCCTGCCTGTTTGCTTCTGTGAGAACCCGGACGGTCTCTGCGTGGCCAACGATCTCTTTCAAGAGTTTCCTTTCGAGGCAGTACTGACCGATTACATGGACACATGCCTGATTTCGGACAACTGCACCTTTGTCCACGGAATGCTGATCGATCCCAATGGCGAGTTTGGCCGTCTCTGGCTTCCGGGCCTGAAGGAGATCAGTGGACCCTCGTACAACGAGACCATTCGTTTTATTCCGGGCCGGTTCGAGGAGCAGCCCTTCTTCTCGGAGGTATTCAATAGCACGACCAACATGACCATGAGTGTGGTGAATGGAACCACGGCAACATTTATTCCTGGTGCAGTGGCCTCCGATCTCCCGTACGTGGACGGGGAGGAGTTTTACAATGATGGGTTTGTGCCTGGTTGGTTTCTGAACGATGGGTTTGCGCCCTACTGGACAGGAAATTTTATTCCTGGTCAGTTCTTTCCTGCCGACGTGGCCAACAACACGTACGGTCAGCCTTTGCCCGTGGATTGGGAGGAGGGCGACTTGGTGCTGGTTCCCGGGTTCACAGAGCCTGATGGGACCTTTTACACAAGTGGCTTGGACATCGTGAAGAGTATCCGCGTGATCACCTACCGCATCATTCTGACTTTGCTGGGTGGAGTGGCTTTCAACTTCGACAAGGACACGGAACCTTGCGAGTTACCTGCACCTCCCGAGATGACGGAGATGGGCATGGACATGACCATTTTGGAGGACGAGTTTGGCTGTCAGATCATTCCTGGACAAGAACCTCCCACGTACTTGGACCCCTCTCAGCGAGACCCTTGTGCCATTTTAGCTGGAATCCGAGCCACGCTCCCCATGGGCACCGAGTTCATGCCCGCCGAGTATGTACTAGGGTGCAACATGACTGCCCTGGTAGAAGAGCCCACTTACATCGATCCCACACAACGAGATCCCTGTTACGTTCTTGCGGAATTACGAGAGCAAGTGGCCGCCAACGATACTTTCCGTGCGGACTGCCTAGCTGCTGGCGGAACGCCTGCTGAACCTCTTTACATTGGATGCTTACGCAATCAGAATTTGACCATTATAGATAGCACCATTCGCAATTACATCGGAGAGTATGCGGTGTGTCAACACTCGTGCAACGAAAACACCAACCTCTTGGTGGAGTACTCAGTGTTCGAAACGATTCCGGGGAGTGCTATCTATTCTTCTGGCTTGCAGAATTACAATGTACACGACAACATATTCTGCCCCTGTGGAGGAACCACTTCTGCCTGTGTGTACTTGAACGCCAATCACATTACCCAGGGAGAGTTTGCGGTGTACAACAACCGTCACTGTGGTGTGGCCGATCTGGCCCCTGTCTCCTGTGACTACGATATCTCGGCCACAGTTCGCTGTGAAGGAGGACAACTCTATTGTTTGGATGCACTGGAAACCCAATTGAATGGATGTCCTTTTCTCCAGGTGACCGAGACCTACGGACAGTTTGACAGTGATTGTGCGGTGTTTGTGCCTTGCGATTACCCCACCATGACCGAGACCATCACCTTGGGCAATGGACAGCAAGTGCAAGTGAACACGACTGCGGGAGACATTGTGATCGACCTCCCCTTCCTCACTCCAGTTCTTGAGGAGCTGACTGGAGGCAACAGTTCCCTGATCATTCCTTGTGTGAGCGAAAACCGCACGGTCTCGTTCACCTACTTGGACTTTGAGATTGTGGAGGTGGAATACAACAATACAGGGCCGTTCATGAACGAGACCTCGATTGTGATGGAGGAGGTTCCCGTGAATCGCACGGAAACCTACCAGGTGGAAGGATGTGCTGCTGCGGGAGAGTTACTCTGTCCTTGTCCGATTGGCTACGATCCCACCAGTAACACGACTGGCATTGGTTCTGGGGCCACCTCGATCACCGAGTGCAACAATCCCATTCCCGATGCACCCTTTGGCGAGACTTGCGTGGACCGAGTGGTGTGGTGTCCTTACGACGGAGGAACCTATGGAGACGGGCAACCTCCTCCCGTACCCGTGGGCCAATGTGACAATGGCATGGCCGTGGTGGAGTGCAACGAAGGAACCTGTGTGAACGGAACCCTCTACTACGAGGGCGTGAACCACCCTTGCAATTTGGCCACTTGCAATGCCACTGGTTACTTGACTGTTTCCTGTCAATGTGACAATGGTGCACTGACAGTGCCTTGCGATCGAACCACTTGCATTGGCACCCCATGTGAACTGAATGCCACCCTTCCCTATGGAGGGGCCCGTTGTGAAGTGTTGGATGGCATGCTCACTTGGGACGGAATGAGTTACGCGTGCTACTTGCCAGAGAACGAGACCCTTTGCACGGGAGGAACCTATGTACCCTCGGAACCCGTTCCAGCAGATGGGTTCCTCACACTTCCTTGTGACAACTCTTACATTGTGCCTGGTCCAGGTCCCTGCTCGTGCATTGGAAACGTGGACATTGGAGGTAACATGACCGTGGTGGGTAATTCGACCACAGGAACGGGCTACACGGACGACAGTTCTTCTACTCTTGCTTGTTTGGCGGACGGAACCCTTGCTTGTCGATGTGACACGCCCGAGGGGACCAACAGTTATTTGGGTAACATTACCACCCGTCCTCCAGATGAGCACGCGTGCGCTTTCCTCATTGATCACATACCTGAAAACCCCGATCTTTGGTTCCAGCAGAACAACGTGGCTCAGGACTTGCCCTATGGTTGGTGCTTTGAGCGATTTGGGGTCCGCCACGATAGTGGGTGGGACGTGATTGTGCGGTTCGCCCTCAAAGTGCCCCACTTTTACACTGGCCATGGGATCATCTACGAGAGCCGAAGGCTTTCTCCCTATGTTTCGGGAACAAGGTACGATTGGGTGGACGGGCACCCGAACCAGTGGAACCGAAGATTTTGTAATCCGTCCCTAGGAGAGCTTTTTGATCCTTGTTATCAGTATCGACCTCTTCCTCTAACCGAAGCGTGCCTGGTGAATCGTCTGTACAATCCCATGACGCCTGACTATGGGGTGCTTCGGTACAACCGCATTCAAGATGCCATTTCGGGCAACGATGACGAAGGGATTGAACGGTGTTCTCTCAATGCAGTGATTGTGGAAAAGTCAGAGAACTTTTACGAGGAGCGAATTCGCATTCAAAGAGACAACTTCTGGCTGGGCAGTTACGATCGAGCAGTGATCGTGGACTCCAACCAACGTATCAATGGTGATTTCATCACCCTTCGTGGCCTGGTGATGATCCACCCTAACACCAACGATTATCCCTTGATCGTTCCTGCCAATCCCTCTCGTGAGTTTGACCGTATTGAAGAATCTCTTGCAGAAGGAGAGCAAGGTGCAGTTTCCAACAATTTGATTATTCAGAACTGCGAGCTGGTGGGAGATGGTGTGACTGACATTGGTGCGATTGTGGGCATCATTGGAGACCAATTTACCTTTGAGTTCAACTTGGTTCGCTCGTTCTTTGTCCGCGCTATTGACATTTCTGCGCGAAATGGTACTGTGGTTCGTCTGAACACCTTCCGCGATCTCACTGGACGAGCGTTTCGAGGACGTGCCATGCAGGCCATCGTCTTTGAGGAGTGTCTTTTCCAAGAGTGTGTGGGCCTGAACGAGGGCGCAGACGTGGACATCGTGTCGATTGAGAGCCGTACACCCGACGAGTTCCTCGCTTCTCCAGCCGAGGAGACCACCATCGAGGCCATGCTCAATTTTATCCTGGGAGTGGATTACGATCAAACAGCCTTTGATAGTGCTCTCAACCCCCTGGAAATCAACCCAGATGCGGACATTGGGTGTAACGCCAACATAGGCTACCGGTGCACTTTCCGCGGGAACAGACAGGCAGTCACGGACGAACAGGAAGATCGCTCTACTGTCGTCTACTCCTTCACGCGAGGAGGGTGGACCGTGGAGAACATCCGGGACAACATGGCCACACACGGGCAAATTGCGATGAAGTTTGTCGAAACTCCTTTCATCTCGTTTGCTTCCCGTTCCGACCTCTTCATCACCAATGCACTTGCGCGGGTATCCGACACCAGACGGATTGCGGACGATCCCTACGACTTTGCTTTCCAACCCCCTGGCCAATTCCAGTGGATTGGGTGTGCTTTCCCCGATTGCCTGGACGTGAACCTCTTCTATCCCCAAATTCAGGTGAACCCCCGTTTCGACTTTATCATCACCGATTTCTATGGGTTTGCGTACACCAACAACGTGACCCAGTGCAACACCTACTCCCTGGAACTGAACCCTTGCAACGTGACGAGCGGTCGGGCTCGACTGAGAAGAGAGGACATTCTTTTCCGGCGGAATATGTACGCGATCGGAGGAATGGACATTCCCTGTTGCGAGAAGCCAGTCATTCAAGGGAACCACCTGATCGTGGCCGATCTGACTGCCCTCGAATCGATCGAGTGGTGGTACTACTTTGAGCTGAACGACTTTGAGCCAGGTTTCGAACTGTTCCGCACGCAAGACGAGTTCTCTGCCTTCCAAATTTACTTTGAGGATTGCTGTTTTGATGGCCGGTACTATCTCTACGAGTTCCGCTCGCGGATGATCGATGTGCACATGAGGGAAGAGGACGGAGACTTTGCCATGGTGGATTGCCTCGCGTACAACTGGTGGCACTACCCCGAGGGCACGCAAATCGCCTTCATCGAAGATGACAGTTTGAAGGGCCTGATTGGCGTGGTCTCGTTGCCCAATGGAGATGTGTTCAAGTGGGAGCGTTCGCCCGACATGGATGGCGTGATGGTACGCTATCGTCCCTACACGGTGGTAGACATCAACCCCTTTGTCATCCCCCAACGGACCGACGACGAAATCACGGACAGCGAGTTCCAGGACCTCGTACAACAACTGGGCAGTGTGGAAGCTGCAGAACAGTATGTGGAGACTCTGGATGGGAGAGTGCGCAACCCCATTCCTCCTCCACTGAGCAACGCTCCCGAAAGTTTCTTCACCATGAGAGGGAACTACTTCCGCGACTTTGATGGAAATGCAGTCCGCGTAATCGCCCCTGGAAACATTGAGTTCGTCGACAACGTGTTCCACGATTGTGGAATGAGACAGTTCGAGGAGCACGCCTTGCTCAACTTTGAGATGAACCCCGATTCAGTGGGCGATTATGTGTACGAGAGCAACTACGCCAACCAGACCAAACCCTTCCTCTTCCCCTTTGGAGGGGGTGATGGGAACAAGGTGCGCTTTGCCTGTTGGGAGATGTACGAGACGGGACGACCGAGACGATTCCGCTACTGGAACAACACTTGTGTGCTCCTCGAGAACCAGGAAGACTTCCTCCAGCTTATTGATGATCTGGAGAACGACCGCATTCAGTTATCACCCAAGCCTGCTCGATCCGATGGTCTGTTTGCTGACCCTTTCAACCTCAACAGTGTGGAGACCGATGACATTGAGCCGTTTGACACCACGCTTGAGGACTTGACCAAGACCAATTTGAAGCCTGCCCTTGGCGCCACTGGCTTCCAGACCTCCGAAAATTCCCGAGTGATCACCGACCAAAGCACCCTCATTCAGTATGCCACTGGTTTGGGAACCTACCAATTGGATGTCACCCAGAGAGGGTACACAGTCGGCCTTCGCTTGTACTCGATCGATCGAGAGACCATCTTGAAGACCTTGACCCCAGGACGACAGAACACCACCCTCTACCCCTTCTTCCAGCCCGGCCTCTACCCTCTACGAGTACTGGCAAACGAGCTGAACTCGATCAACTCCACCCTCCTCTTTGCCGAAGGGGTGTACACGCCCGACACCCTTCCGACCAATGGACCTGGCATTCAGGGAATGAGTGCGGACATCATCTACTGTGCTGGCTTTGAGGATGCATTGGATGGCATGTTTGAGGAGTGTGCTGTGTGTAATGATGGATGCCCCGTGATTCCTCCCGATAGCTGCATCGTGGACCCAGGAAACGGTACTTTTGTGCCTGAGAACCCCTACTTCAATCGATGGATCTTCACCTCAGTGAGCTCTGCTGTGCGCAACTGTCGGGACCCCAATAGGATGATAAGAATTGTCCGCCAAGAGCAACCCTACCAACTTCCCTGGGACTTGCAGGGAAGCAACTTTACGATCTTTTCGAACGATGGAGCGGACGTGACCGTTTCTCAGCACTCGGTGTTGCTGGGAGGACACGATCTAACTTTTTTCAACCTGACCTTTTACCACCAATTGGGAGATCGAGGGCCCACCATTCGTCCTCATAGCGGAGTGATCGCCCGAAACATTACCTTTGACCGATGTACGTTCAATGGGGTGAACGCGGACGACAGCACCTCGCCCGCCATTGATGGCCAATTCGAAAACTTTGCCATGGTGGATTGCGATTTCCGGAACTACGGGGGAGACCACGTGGTCCGCGTGCTCTCTGACCAAACTTGCTCGATCTTTGAGGCGGACGAGAACACCTTCACGGGCGCTCCCGGGCACGCGATCTTTGCACGCGGCTTCGACATGGCCATCGTGCAGAAAAACAAGTTTGTGGACTGTGGAGGAAGACGGGTGGACCAGACAGCCGTTGTATATTTAGAAATGTGCCTGGAGAGCATGGTCGAGCTGGTGTTCTCGGACAACTGGCACGCACAAGACCCTGATGAAGTCTTGTACCCCCAGAGCACGGACGGAGTGTTTGTGGCTGCCTACTGGTTGGATAACGTGACCAACCGGACTGGCGTGGCCCTGGACCTTACGGGCAATGAAGCGGAGGGTCTACCTATTGGGATGAGAGTGACCAATTACGAGCGACGAAAGAGCATTTACGAGGGAGACGATCCCCGCCAGGACGTCCGCTGGGTGTACGCCTGGAACCGAAACATTGCCGTGCAAGGCACGTGGCATTTCATTGTGGTCTATCCCTTGCTCGGGGCGAATACGGTGGCCTATTTTGACGGGTTGGTTGACATGGACCCGGTGGGCACCACCCAGTACTACTGTGATGCGGACTGTGGGGGCGTGGGAGGAAAGTATACTTCGTTGATCATCTTCCTCTCGGTGATTGTGGCCTTCTTTGCCATCTTTTCGATCTGCGTGTGCGTGTGCTTCATGGCCAATTTGAGGTTGGAGGGCTTTGTCTACTCTCCTGCCTTGGAAACAAGCTACCCTGCAGACCCAGCCTTCCACGAGTACTGGTCCGAGCTGAATGTGGGCAACCAGGGTGTGAATCCAAACCATTTGTACCCTTACAAGTACTCCAACACCCCAAGAGAGGTGGACTCCTCTCGGATACCACTCGTTCAAAGTCTGGACGACTAGCAAACAATCAAACTAAACACTACCGTTAACATTAAAGACCCTTGTTGTCTTTTTTTTTTTGATTGTTAATTTGATGGCCTCCAATACGGTGGAAGAACTGGACCACCAAAGACAGAAAAAGCAAATCCTTACACCGTCATAGACAAAAACTTTTTCAAAAAAAAGTATGGCGGGTGACCTATACTTGGATTGGTATACACCGTTTTATAATGACGACGAGATATTGCGCGGAATCGTCCCAGCACTACCCACAGAACCCGGAATACCACGTCCGCTGTATACTGAGGCAGAGAAGGAACTGTTTAGAAAAAAAGAAGCGGAGGCGAGGAGAACTGCCATCCAAAAATAAAAAAAATAAACAATAAAAATTGATATTCCAATACGGGGAATCGAACCCCGGGCACAACGGTGAAAGCGTTGGGTGTTACCACTACACCATATCGGATTCACACTACTGGGAACCCCAGGAACGCATTTATAGCAAAATTGAGTAATTTTATTATTTTTACATGATTGAGCACCCTCCCACTTCCTCTGGAGGCAGCGAGGTTATTTTCTTTCCCTCTTTCTTCTCCTCTGTGTTGTCCCTTTCTTCTTCTTTTTTCTTTTCCTCCGCAACTTCTTCTACGCCTTCCCCCTCCTTTTTCTCCTCTTCTTCCTCTTCTTTCTTTTTCTCTGGAGGAGGGGAAGGAAAAGAGGAGGAAGAACTGGCGGCCGTGATCGGCTCACTTTTCTCCGTGACGATGATCTTTTGCAGTACACTCTTGGCGTACTCCTTGGTCGTAATGAAGGGCAGTCGGTATTTCCCCTGATCAGAAAATTGTTGCAGTTCCACCCGAATCTTGTCGGCGATCTCCAGTTCACGCGTGATGAACTTGTTCAGCTTGTGGTACTGGCCTATGTCGTGCGTGGTATACACGGGCGCGCTGAGCAGAGAAATAAAACGCAGGAACTCTTGACGGAAGGCCCTCTCGCGAAGCTGGCGGACGATCTTCTCCGAGGACTTGTTCTCGACAAAAGGGGGAAGACCGTTAAAATAGTAGCCTTCCTGGTGGGTACGGAGGACACACTGCTCCTCACTGTCCTCGCAGATGAGGTTATGGAGGGTCACCTTGTCAAACTCCTCCCGAAAGTATTCAAAGTAACCTATCGTACTCTCTTGATCCAGGTAGTAGATGTCCGTGGAGTAGGCCTTCATCAGCAAGCGCTTGGGGTCTTCGAACGCGACTGCTTGGCGAAACCCATTGTCCAGACGCTCCAGTAACATGGCGCAATCATGGTCGTCCTGGAAGCACGAGCTCATCTGCAAGCAACGTCCGTAGAGAAGGACCAGCTCACGGATGAAGGAGCTGCTGAACGCGCGCAGGGTATTGGTGCACACAATCGAGAACCGACAGACCGTGGAAAAGTTGAGGGTGTGAAAGACCCACGAGGCTGGGGTGACAAAGGTGATATCGGGATAGCGTGAATCGACCAGGAGACCTGCCATGACCTCGTTGACCAAGCCTTCCGCACGGAAGAAGGGTTCTTCTTTTTCCAAGGTGTGCTTGGCCATCGCATGCTGGGTCTTGAGCATGTCAATCAAGTTGGCATCTCTTGTGGTGAACACAGGGCTCACGATGAATGTATTGCTTAAAAACATACTCTCCGGTGCACGAGAAATTGGTGTAGGGTGTCTTTAATGAAAAAACGAACGACCTTCGAGCAAACTCTCCTCAATGTTGGTGTTTCGGCGGAGTATGTCCACCATACGTGTGGCGTGGATGATGTTCCTCCAGGGCTCGACCACCTCATCCCACTCGTAGTAGTAAGGGTCCGCATTCCTCATGAAAATAAATTGTTCGGCGACAATGTGCCTACCCACTCGGCCCAAGAGGGAGTTTCCCCGTTTGTTCTCGGAAAGAATACCAATCCAGAGATCAATAGGATCATTTCCGTTATCGTAAACTTGCTCCAGCGCTTGCGCAAGCTTAGGGTTACTAGTTAGATCCTCTCGAATGGAGCGGAAGGGTCGATCCATCACATCCTCGAATGCATCTTGGTAGGAGGGGAGACCGTGGTCTCGACCTCGTGCCACGTTGAAGGCGCCCAAGTTAAAAATACCTCCCATTTCAGGGGGGAACATCAGGGCACCCTGGATAAGCGTGTCTAGGAACTCCGCCTTTTGGTAGAGCGACCCCAGCATGTACGTGTCGATATCGTGCAGGTACACGGAACTTTGCGCCAAAGGTTGTTCAAACGAGTCGAAAAAACTCACTTCCAGTCCGGGGATCTCGTAGCCTGCAAACACATCTCTCGCCTCCAAGTGATTGGGAATGAGCGAGTGTCCCACGCGCAAGGTCGCGCCAGCCAACTCGTTTCGAATGGTCAAGCGGAGGTCTGGGTGGTAGCAAGCCGAGTGACCAAACAAGTCCCTTGTGCCCAGGAGAACTGGCAACCATTCGTTATAGGTGATCGATTGAATCTCTCCGATCACGATGTGCCGTGCCGTGTTGAAGAGGCGTTCTTCGTCCCACTGGGGATGTTCCTGGGCCAATTGTTCGGCCCAATGGTTGTGTTCCCGGCAAAAAAGCGTGTGAAAAGAAGTCAGCATCAGGTTCTCGCGCACGCGAACATCTCCCGAGGTGAAGTTCCCGTCCACCCCCAGGGGAATAAGGTGTCCTTCGTGGTGAGGGGACGAACTCATCTTCATTTTGCCTGTTCCATCCAGAGCCCTCAAAGATTGCGATAATTCGTCCGTATGCCCATAGTTGGCTGAGTTATCCAAGTAGGGGTTGATTGTGTTGATTTGCTGTACGCCATACTCATCCAAAATGGATTGGGAAGGAGTTACTCCAGGAAAGTTTCGCGCAAAATGAGTAAACACTGGCGCCTTGCTCATGTCTCCTTGTTGAAGGGTAAAACTGTGTACAATAAACTGACCAAAGAAGGCAAACAGAGTAACCACTGGCTTATGCGGTGTGGGGTTGGACGGGTCCTCAAAGTCCAGGGAAGGATCACAGAGAGCGTCAGTCACTTGCACTGGCGTGGTGTCATTCGTCCAGTAAGTCTTTGTGGTTTTTCCTCCAGTCAGTCGAGTGAAGGGAGCCCCAGCAGGCGTTCCGTAATGATGAGACTCGATTGCCCTATACTGATCCGAAGGCTTGGGTTGCTTACATCGACGATCGTGGTCGGTGCCCGAGAGCGCTACGATCAGTATGCCCAGAGCAAATAGGCCTGCCAACACCAGAGCACTTCGAAACAAATCCCGTCTCCACGCTCGCTCCCTCTTGCGTGTTCTTCGCGAATACATTTGTTGGTTCAAAATGGGTTTCTGTTCTTTGTCTTTATTTTATGAGTGTCCTCTTCTTGTTTGAAAAAAATCCCAACGGACGAAAGGCCTTTCCGCGTGTTTTGGTGGTGTTAGGTAGGTCACCGTGTCCCTCGATGACTTTTTTGAGTGGAGAGAGACGATCGCAAAGATCATCAAGCAAAACAGGGAGATACTACATATACACATGATGAAAATAGCAATCTCGCTCGAGTGCGACAGCTCCTCTCCAGTCCCAGGCATCCTGGAAGAAATCTCTAGGTCTTTTTCCGTCACCAGTGCCCTTTCTTCTTTCTCTTCACTTACACCAATGGGAATTTCTTGAACGTCGGAAAGGCATTCTCCTGTTCCGTAGTGGCACTTGCACGAGGGTTTGTGTTCCAGCACACAATGGGCCAGGGGACCGCACACCGAACGGACCCCACATATGAGCGCACTCCCACAATCGTTGTTGGGGTCCGTAAAGGGTGGAACCTGGTGGCAGATCCCGTCCGCACTGCAAATATGGCACGCTTCGCAGTCTTGGTTACTTTTACACACTGAGGTCACACGGTTGACAAACAACAGCAGAAGAAGAAAGGTGGTTGTGCGATACATAAGATATGAGCCCGGCCCACACCGTCCACATAAATTTACTTGATCGATTACCCGTGCACAATGATTCGTGCTTTTATCGTCATGGCCTGCTTGGCCCTCCTCATCTTTTCCGCCACACCAACCCTTGGCAAAAAACACCACTCCTCACACCACACGAACAACAGTACCTCGGGAGACCCAAACGAGATCCTTCCTTCTCTCTGTGCCAATGGGGCTACTGTGACCCGAGCAGAGCGTGAGAAGAACCAAGCCTCTCTGGAAACCTGTAAATACGACCGACAGAGCGCCATCGAGGTGTTCAAGGCCGGTTTCGATGTGGACGGTGACGGCCTCTTCACCATTGACGAGTGCTACAAGGCCCGTCGGGCGTACATTCACACCTGGGAAGAGCCCTTTGCCGAGAGCTGCGAGAAGATCTTTGACCACTGTGACTGCAATGCGGATCGGGTGATCACGGTCGAGGACTTTGAGACCGCTGTGGACACCTGCCTGCGCAACTGCGACACCATTGAGAAGTTCATGCACTATGTGGGCTCCCGCATGCCCAAGGAAATCCAGGCGTTGATCAAGGTCCGAGAGTAGAAAAATTGGTACGTCACAATTTTTCGAAAAGGACACAAACGACGAACACAAAATTTTCCAACCGAAAAAAAAATAAACAGAAAAAAAATTCAACAAGTGCGATGGACACCTCCCCAGGACCAACTGAAAAGACAAAAAACCTTATCTCTATTACCATTCCACAAGGAAATGATGTGTGCAGCGGAAGCAACTCGTCGGAACGCCACAGGTGTGCTGTGCAAATTGAACACCCCAAAAACCTGGAAGTGGTCGGGGTAGATCTACTCTTGATTCACCGAAAGACTCACAAGATCACGCGGTTGGCTGGCTCGCCCACCAAGCGCCACTTGGGCCCTGACCTCAACGCGACTGGTCCTCGCTTCTACCCGAAGAAACCGGGTTCTACAGCAGTCTACCTTTCCGCCTCACTCAACAAGATGGCCCGGAATGGCGAGAAGCCGCCCGTGTACAAGTGTGACCGTCTCTGGAGTATCACCTTCTCGGACAGCAAGGGCCGTCGATTCTCCATCAAGAAGAAGTCGGGTTCGCGCAGGAAGCGACTGATCCGAGAGCCCCGGGAGGAGCCAGCGCAACTGCCCTCACTTAAGGAACTCAATCTACCTTCTCCCAGGCCTCCCGTGGTGGCAAGACGGCCCACTCTCCGCCCTCCACCATGCAAGCCCCTTCTCTCCCTGGCAACCGTTGCTAGTCTCTTCATGGCCATCTAGAGGGCAAAGTTAGTGAACTTTTCCCAGTTTGTCAAATAAACCTCTTTATTAATAATAGTCTTCCTTCTCTTCCTTTTCCATATACCCCAATTCACCACGAAACCAAGGAGGTTCGATTGTTATACGCCGAATGAGGTCCGTGAGTTCGTTCACCTCCTTGAAATCCTTGGCGGTAATGTTCAATGGCGTGCTAAACACATCGTTTGCGTAGGCGACCATGCGCACGCCCTTCAAGAACTTCAAAAACTCGTCCAACAGAGCTGTTCTACCACCCTCTCCAACCAATCGATCGAACGCCTCTTGGTTCACTTGGAGGATGCTAGGGTAGTCGTACTTGAGGTAGATCCATTCCTCAGTCCAGTCCTTATCAAACAGCCAGTCCTTACCAACAAGCTTGGTGTACACCACTCTGTTCACTTTACCGTACTTGTAGTCATCGGATTCTTCATAGTCGTACTCGCTTGTGGTAAAGAGCTCTGCCATACGCTTCACGATCCGTTCATTTCGTTCGTTGATCGCCTTCAGGTAGGGAAGTACATCGGGGTAAGCATTCATGAACTCCTTGCTCGATCCTTTTGCACGCTGTTGATCGGCAATCTCCCCGAACTTGATAGTTCCAGAAAACACCTTGGCCCACCCCTCAGCTGCCATATTTTCAATGGCCTTGATCAGCTCTGTTGGAGAGAGGTCGGAAGTATCAATGCGAGGAGGGTTTGTGTTCAGGGCCAACAACTGTTGGTCTTCCTTTGACACCTCCTTACTCCATCGAAACAAACCCTTTCCTTCTTCATCAAAAAGGATAGTGCTCTTCTCACACGCCCCCCTTGCTTGCCGACGTAACTCCATCAATTCCTCCAGCCTTTCGGTTTCTTCTTTCAATGCTTTCTCTGCAGACCTCACGTTTCCCACAATGTTAAACACTCCTCGACCGTACAATTTGGCCTCACGTAACCGTCTTATAAACTCTTCGTGGAATGCCTTTTCGGTTTCCTCTCGAAGTTTCTTCTTAATCTCGTTTTGTTTTCTAGCCACTTCTCGCTCCTGTTGCTTGTAGTCATTCAACCAAAGGGAAACTGCGTTGCGAGCCTTGAGCGTTTTCTTGATCATCTCATCGTACTCGGGACCTTTTTCACAATCCGTTTTCATTTCACTCCAAAGTTCTCGCAACCGTTCATCTTCCCTTGCATCCCTCTCTTTCATTCTTTCCAGAAACTGTCCACGTTCTTGGGCACTCGCCGCTCCTCTCCTTCTCGCGGGCCCCTTACCCTTTGAACTCATTTGGTCATTTCAGAGTTGTTCGCCAACCAAAGCCTTTTCTTTTCTCTTGTCCACACAACCAAAATTGGTACGTCATAATTTTTCTCCACCAACTTTTTTCTTTCTTATTTTCCAAGTAGAAAAAAAAAATGAAAAGAGAAAGTACAGTCAACATTCCTTTTTGCCCAGGGGTTCCTGTGACGGCCAATTTTACGATCACCTTCAACAAGATCGAGAGAACGGCAACCATTTCAACTCCCCATGCAAGCGATATCCCCTTTGGTATAATGCCCTCCCTCGAGATCAGAGTGGACCTGAACTCCTCCGAGAATGGTCAACGACACAACCTCTACTTGCGACACTATGGGAAAGAAACGGGAGACATTTTGCTCTTCACCACTTGCCATATTGAGCGTATGGTAAATGTATCGGTCGGCTTTCACCAATGGTTCTCTCAACTACTTGATTTCACTCAATCGTTTGGCTTCTTCTACCCCCTTCGCCCTCAGTTCCGCACAGTCGCCATCCCCTGAAAAAATTAGTACGTGCCAAAAAAGTTCGTCACCCGAAAAAAATAAAAAAAAAAAGAAAAAAAAAAGAAAAACCAAAAAGTTGCCTGACCAAAAACAAAGAGACAAGTATGCCAGGGGAAAAAGTGGAGCAGTTGAACTACAAGCAGTTGTACCGAGACCAGTTGGGACTGAACGAGGCCCTTGCACGACAGTTGATGGCCGCACAAGCCAACCTCTCGAAGATGGAACACCACTACGGCACACAGGTGAAAAAATTGCTCCGTCGTGTGGAGCAGTTGGAGGCCGAAAAAAATCAAACGAAGGAATAGTTAAGCGTGCACTCAGACAAATAAATTTTTTTTCGAAAACAATCTCAACCATGATCAAACTTCTTACTTTTGCCCTTGCTCTCTTTGCTCTTGTGGCCCTGACCTCGGCCCAGTGTGCCAACTTTCCGGACATCAACAATGACGTGTGCCGATTTGGCGACCAAGAACGTATTGTTGTTGGTGGAGAAGAAACGTGCATCGAAGTAAACGAGCGCCCCTTTGCTACACTGTCCCAACAATGCTACGACTTGATGATGGAGGATGGCAAGGATTGCTCTTACGCTATAGCACGCTTCTTCTGCTCAGGACGATGCCCCGAGTGTTCATCGACCTTCGACCCTCCTTGCAACAATCTGTGTGTGGATGCAGCCGCTGCTTGCCCCAAAATGTGGGAGGTCATTGCATGCCGGGTAGCGCGTGACTGCACAGAAAGTTCTACTTGCACCAGTACCAACATCAACAAGAACCGTGTGGACGACATCACTGGTCTTGATGGAGATGATGGTGATGGTGATGGAGACAGTGACAGTGCCCCAGGTAAGCCCTCCCTGACCATCCCCATCGTGCTTGCGGGTACTCTGGCCGTGTACATCGCGACTGCCCTCTCTTCGTAAAGTAAATAAAAAACTCAAGCCACCCACTCCTCAATTTTGTTAATTTTTGCATTCAAATCAACACACAATTATGGAAGACGATCACGCACCCACTTCCCTCCTCGCCCAGATGGACGAGAAGGCCAGTCAGAAAGAAAAGACAAGCCGAGAGGAACAGTATCTCCAGGAAGCCGTGGAGGCCCTTCGACGAGGGGCTCCCGTGATCGGAGAGCGCCCTTGGGCCAACTATGTGGAGCCTATCTCGGGAAGCGAGGACACCAACCTGTTTGTGCGAGGGAACGTCAACCGAAACCTCTTGCCCCTTTCGTACAAGATCGTGCCCTTGCCCGCACACACGGTGAGCAACCGGATGAAGGACCACTTTGACATGATGGCGATCACCGACTCTCACCGGGCCACCACCGTGCCCACGGTCGCCCACTCCCTGTCGATGTTCACCCCCTCTCTCCTCATCTTGCTCATGGCCACTCCCTCCAAGAGAGGACTGGACGAGATCTACCAGAGCTGCCTGGAGGTCGCACGGAGATGGAAGGCCTCCAACGACCCCGCGGAAAGAGCAAACCTCACCCAGAACCTGGTCGAACTCCACGGTATCTACGAAGAGGAGGAGAAGAAGTTAACCCTCGAAACCTCTAACGAGCGCATCTGGCCCGAGCGGACCAATGCGATTGAGGTCATCGTCCAGTACCGACGGGTCATGAACTTGATTCGTCTGACCAACGGGTTTGCCGAGATCGATGAGGACTACGCCTCGGAGATGGCCGCGCTCATCCACAAGTGTGATCGGTTCATGGCACGAGACCTCCAGCAGTTGAGCAAGAAGATCGCCTTCAAGGACATCCTCGAGCCCCTCATTCGCCAGATCCGCACTACTGGAGAGGTGTATGATTTGAGCCGGGTGGATGTGACCGCCTTCCAGAACGAGACCATCAACTACACCATTGAGTTTATTCGGGTGATGGAACGGTGGATCCTGAGGGTGGCCGCGCCCAACGCGCACGAGCGATTCCACTTTTACCACCAGAGCAGCAACCAGATCCCCGACCAGACCGCGATCAATGGGGAGGAGAAGGCCAGTGTCCGCAACATGCGCCAGATCGGCTACCGGGCCCAGTCGGCGTACGATCCCATCCTCTGGCCCGAGTACCACCGGTGCCGGTCTCCCCTCAACTGCCCTCCTGCCGTGCTCAAATGGCCCGACCACCCCCCTCTCCCCCAATGTGACCGAGTAACCACGGCCAACAACATGGTCGCGTGCGCCCGCATGATCGCGCAGAGCCGCTACCGAGAGGAGATCTTCCAACACAACATCGTTGGATACGAGCTGCTCTGCAACGACAACTACCCCGCCTGGGACCTGAACCAGTCCATCATCCTTCTGCCCAACGAGGAGTGTCCCACTGGCCAAGAGTTTCCCCAAATCCTCATGGGTAACCCGGAGGACGTCTTCTAATTAAACCCTTTACACCATGAGGACCGTTCGCTTTTGCATGCTCTCTGTGTGGTGTCAGGTCAACAAGGACCGCATTCGCATATACTCCACTGTCAACGAACAGTGAAAAAAACTCAACAAACCCAACACTCACTACCATTTGGTCGATAAGTGTAATTACAATGAGCATTTGGCAGGATTGGTGTGTGCCGAGAGTATGGTGTTGGGGTAGCCTGATGGCCCTAGGTTTCACTTTGCTGGTTATTTTAGGCGGGTGGTTGGGAGTAGAGCTCATGTTTCTAATTTGTCGAACGATCGAACGATGGCACACCCGATCGAGCGAGACCACCAGGCCAAGCGAGGGAGCATTGCTACAGTCTGCATAGACCTATTGGTCGCCTCAGCCGGAGAAGGGTTCGAGGCGACCAACGACCCCGTGGAGCTGTCCGAGGACGAGGACTGCCTGGCCTTCACCCTCTACTTTCCGAGGGGAGAAGGTATCCTCTCCCTGGAGAAAAGGTGGAGGGATGAGGTGGGCATTCAAGGGGTGGAGTTCCAGGCCCACAATGGCGAGAGGTGTATCCGGTGCACGGTCACTGGCATTCGCTCGGTCTACGAGAGTTTCCTCGACCGACAAGGGGGGCAAAAACGATCAACTTACTCCATAAAAAGCGTGTGGTGGCTGGTGGCCCTATTGATCATTCTATTTGCCTACTGGAAGAACAATGAGTAGCGCCGAACCCCAAGCGGGACTTGCCCAGCTCTACACGATCAAGAGCGGGCGTGCTGAAGGGAGCGGGGTCACGCCTCTCCCCCACTACTTTGACGATATACAATGTGACGCAGACAAGGACTCCGTGGCCACCGCGTGCGGGGTCATCAATAACACCTGGTGCAGTGAGAAGATCAATCAGTTTCAGGGACACATGATGGTCGACCTGATGGAGGTGGCAGGCATCACGCCCGACAGACGGTTCTGGCGGTTGCTCTTCTACAGTGATGCCAGTGTCAACCGGTCCCTTCTGGACATGATCGACCAGGAGCTGGGCAAGATGAGGGCCAACTTCTACCAGGTGGACGTGTGCTCCCCCCGTGCGACCCGGACCTTGGGCGGGGAAGGCCGATGGATGGCGGGTCTCGAGGTCCTCGTCCCTCGCGCCGACTACCAGAAGGAGTTTGCCGAACTCCAACGACAAGAAACCCAACGTAAAGAAGAAGAAGAGAAACGTCGATTGCACAGTCAAATCCTGAACAGTGGTGGGGCCTTCTTTGCCCCGATCAAGCAAGCCGCACCCCACTTTTCCTCGACAACCACCAGCTCCTCCGTGCCCGCCCCCTCATCCGTAAGTCGATTTGCCAATGTGGACGCGGGTACACAGGACCACCACACCCCTACCCTCCGCCAGCCCATGAAAATGAAGTCCGCAAGCAGGCCAGCCATGTTCTCCTCCTCCACACCCCTATCCAAGAAGAGGGGCCTTCTCTCAAGGTTGATCGATACCGTTCTCATGGTCAACCCAGACACCATCAACCCCAATGAATAAACACAAACCACCCCCCCACACCCTCTCGTCTACCCTTTCTCTTGGCTGAGCGACCTTCTGTTCAAGTAAAAAATTCCGGGTGAAAAAAAAACCTTTGACGCTGGAAGCACCGACAAAAATTTTCGACCTCTCTCCACACCTTCTTATCTACCCTTCAACTACTCTGGAGAGCCGTACACAAAATTGAAAAAAACAAATGAAAATTTTTTTCTACTCTTCAAATAAGGCCTAAATATTCAACAGAAGCCCAAGTATGAAAAAATTTGACCTTCAAAATTTACGTTAGACCTATGACCTGAAA
>Ga0180433_10000768_pt1 | contig 54401 bp, 46 predicted proteins | sample SS_ome_8_FD_132980 | JGI IMG/M metagenome (GOLD analysis project Ga0180433, IMG submission 132980) | Hypersaline lake sediment archaeal communities from the Salton Sea, California, USA - SS_1_D_1 metaG | ecosystem: Environmental > Aquatic > Non-marine Saline and Alkaline > Hypersaline >...
TAAATTGAATCGACTATATATGAAAAGAAAAACCACCGAGCGCACAGAGAACACAGAGAGATTAAAAAGAGCTGTTACTAACCTGAAATTTAGATTGCTAGAGCACGCTGAATTATCCAATAGTTTTTTTCTCAATGTAAATTTAAACGACTATACACTCTAAAATCACCAATTTTCATCCTCTGCGTAGCCGAGTTGAATAATCAGAGGTCCCCAAACAGAGGCTTTAATTTCTTCTGCAAGATTTCGATCGATATCCTCTTGCCATCTTCCGATCACACCGCGCCTAAAGGTACCGGTTTTTCCCCAACGTCTATCTGCAATCCGCAGCAATTGCATTGTGGACATTTTTAGATCGATAAAGCTTCTAATCCGACGAAGCGCCCCGATTTGCGCCATTAAGCTTCCGCCCCCCTTAGGGCCCACAAGTTCCTCAAAACGGACGCAAAGCACATTAGCCATTATTTTCGACTGCGCATAACGCTTGCCTAATTGAGACATGTGAATTTTCAATTCAAAGGGATTATCTAGATCAAGCAGGTAGCGGATTTTATCTTGTAAGCTCAGTGATAAAAAAAGAGCTCTTTTGTCACCCAACCAAGACTTCTTTGATTTCATTGCTTGCTTTGTAACAAAGTGGGCATACGAAATTAAGACCTCTCTTGGGTCTCGAATCAACAAGATATTTTGTGCATCAGGTAAAAATTGATTGGCACAATGGCACACTCCAAAAAAATCATTAGAAGCTGCTCTGCAATGAAACTTGGAGGGCAATCCAGTGGCGTCTTCTAGTATGGACCTTAAATAAAAGGTCCCAGATTTCTGATTGGTGATCAAAACAAATGGCTCTAAGGCATAAGCAAGTGATTGAAAAGCCACGAAAAAAAATAGTGCTACGGATAGATATTTCTTCATATTTCTAATTTACCTTTATCCATTTGTCGCTTGTATGCACTTCATTGAAAAAATCTTCCGTTTTAAAGGTTTGTAATTTCTCATAATAGGCCAAAAGCCTATACAAATAGAGATAGTTATCCTCTTCCATCAGCTGATTGGCAACAAGCTCTGTTGCATTTTCAGCAATCTGTTGACACTCTTTATCATGTTTCCGTGCCCAATCAACTATTTCTAATAAATCTATACTAGGTAAAGTAACCATCTGGCTAAGTGTTTTGAGCGCCTGGTCTAAATAGTTCTCTGGCCCAAAGCGGTAAATCTCGTTGTTAATCACTCGATACCTAACAAATCTATGATACGCTGCCACCTTGTTGATTTTATTTAGAATCGTATGCAGGGATGTTTCTAATGTTTGATTGAGTGCATCTTGTGAAATACCAGATGATTGAAAGGCCCCTAAATCATGGGTGATTTGCTCAAGAACCCACTGTTGGGGTCGTTGTTGCATTTTTTTATGGAAAATTTTCTCGTCTAAAGCCACAACCATTTCAGGAGAAAATATCAAAAAAGATAGGGCCAAAAGAATAGATAATATAAAGCGTTGCATGTGTGAGCTTCTCCACAAACTATTAAGAAAAATTAAACCATACACTCACCTTGCTTGCAATAAAAATTTTATAAAGATTGGAGATTCCAGAAATTATGGTAGTGCATTTTTTTAGCCAATAAACTCTCATGTGTTCCACGTTCAACAATTGTCCCCTTGTCCATCACAATGATTTCATCTGCCGCCACCACTGTTGAAAGACGATGCGCAACAAGTACAATCGTTTTTTTCTTTTTAAGATGCTCGATGGTTTGCTGGATAAATTGCTCCGTCTCGCTATCCACCTGACTTGTGGCTTCATCTAAAATAAGGATATCCGACTCCTTAATCAAAGCTCTGGCAAGAGCAAGCCGTTGGCGCTCTCCCCCGGATAGTAGGTACCCTCTTTCGCCTATTTGTGTTTGATATCCATTAGGCAATTTCATAATAAAATCGTGGGCAGAGGCATCTTTGCAAACTTCAATGATCTCATCTAAGGTCGCATTTGGTTTTCCAAAACGGATATTTTCTTCTATCGTTTTGTTAAATAAAAAAACATTTTGTGAGACCATTGCAAACAGCTGTTTGTAGCTACTTAATTTATAAGAGGATCTATCGAGCTCATCTAATAAAATAGATTTTTTCGGAGCATCATAGAGACCCAGCAAAAGGTGCAACAAGGTCGACTTGCCAACGCCTGAGTGCCCTACGATAGCTATGCTATTTCCACGAGAAATCTTAAAACTAATGTCTTTAATACAGGGGGTTTTTTGATTGGGATAGGAAAAATTAAGAGAATTAAAGCTGATCCTTTGCCAATTTTTAGGACAGATCCCTTGCTCTGCATCCCTTGTTGTAGATGCTCTTTGAGATAAAAAAAGATCTAATCTAATTAAGGGCCCCATATTAGCAGCAACCTCAGCGGAAGCTGTTGTCATAATTTGCAAACGAGTGCCAAAACGATAGGTCAACGTCATAAATGTGAGGAGTGTAGCAACAAGGGAAAATTGGAGATCTTGCAGAAAATAGAGCCCTAGTATTACTGCAACGCCCACTAAAACAATGGAAATAATTTCATTAAAAGGCAGCACAACATGGCGCCATAGATTTAACTTGAAAGTTGTTTTGGCAATCGCATCTAGTGAAGTAGAAATCGTTTGCAATATCCATTGATGGCGATGAAATAAATTGATATCCTTCCATCCTTCCAAATATTGAGTTGTTTCAGATTCTAAATGAACTTTTTGGTGTGCATGCTTTTCGGAAGCTGTAATCACTCTCTTAAAAAAGATTTTTTGCAGCTGCCATACACAAGCAAACAGCGCAAAAATAGAGAGAGTTAAGGGCAGGGAAATGAAAGACATAAAGACAATATAGCCCAGGATCATAAAGAGGGAGACAAGCACTCGATTAATGGCATCCATTGCTTGAGAAAAAAGGTTGGAGGGGCTACTCGTATAATCGAGTAATTCGCCCATTTTTATCTGAGAATTTTTTGCATAGGGCGCAGAAAAAATATTCTCATAGACACGTTTTTGGGTACAAATTTGCATATTGATAGATAGCTTAGAAGCAGCGATTTGGCCACAGTAGGCAATGATACTGCGAATGATTTGCAAGACAATGGCAGTAATCATAAACAGTACAAAAATCTGGTGGTTGGAAATTTGCCCAATAAAATCTCTGACATAGCTGTCGATCCAATGCTTTGACTGATCGGAGGCATCTAAAAATGAAAATCCGACCAGAAGAGAAGAAAAGCAAATGCCCTCTAAAATAGCTGCAATAGAGTTAAACAAAAGCATGAAAAAGAGGAAACTCCATTTTTTATGTGCATGAATAAAAAAAGAGCGCAATCTAAAAATCTGTTGAAACCAATGAAACAAACCCCATATCCTCAATCGTTAAAATGACTTCTGCAATCAAATATTCAATTTTAATTCCTACTCGCAATGGAGCCAAATATCTCCTCAGCGCAATTAAGAGTATCTTAGACCAAGAGTATTCAAATTGTGAAGTGATCATAAGCATTAATCACTCCGAAGACAATAGCCTAAATCTTGTAAACTCGATTGAAGATCCTCGTATCAAAGTCATTATGCCCCCAAAGTTGCTTTCTATGACAAAACATTTTGAGTGGCTTTTAGGTCATGCCAATGGACAGTGGATAGCAATGCTGGGAGATGATGATGGCCTCATGCCCTATTTTTTCGAAAAATGCGATCACCTTTTACTAAGCTACCCAGATACTAAAGCAATTAATAGCTCTGCCGCAGTCTACTATTGGCCTGGGCATCCAGGTTCTCCAAAAGTATTTGATTACCACTACTCTTCGAAGCAAAAAATGGTAAATTCAAAACTACAACTACTCCTGGCTCTATCTGGAGTAAATAGCTTCTCGGCTCTTCCCCAAATATACAATACTAGCGTCATTCACCAATCTGTAATTCAAAAAATCAAACAAAAATCAAACAATATTTTTTATAATGAAGCTGCGCCAGATGTCTACTCTGGCGTCGCGATTGCAAGTACACTTAAAGGTTATTTAAAAACAAAATGTCCTTTATTTTGGTGCGGTATTTCCCCTAAAAGTAATGGACTGGCGCATATCCTCAGAAGTACAAAAGAAGAAACGGTCGACATGTCAACACGAGTCGATGAGTTTGACCATTTAAATCATATACAACAGATTAAAATTTCAAATAAAGTGGACCCCATTCTCTGGAAACATGGAATTGGACCTGTACATGTGTACTCTGCTCTACACATGCTTCCGTTCAAAACAGTCTATACAAATATGAAATGGATAGACTATCTCGTGCACGGATTCATTATATTAAAAATAAAAGCAACACAAAATCTTTTTGAAAAAGAGTCTCTCAAAAGATGCCTCAAAAAGCAGATCCAAATCAACAAACTCAACCCGATCATTCTCTGGTTTTTTAACTTTTTACCGGCATCCTTTCTTAAACGTCGTTTTCGAGCCAAACGCAAACCTTCCAAAAACACAATATATTCAATGGATCATGAAAAATACCCAAACATTCTAGCTGCCTCCGAAGATGCCCTCAAAATCTATAGGCAACAAAATCCATGAAAATCCTATTTACAGGCGCAAGCTCATTTACCGGCTTCTGGTTTGTCAAAACACTTACTGAAAAAGGCCATGAAGTTGTCGCTATTTTTCAAAAACAACTAAGCGATTATCAATCAGTGCGCAGAGCTCGTATTGATCTGCTACTGCCGCTTTGTGACTGCCAATTTAACTGCTCACTGGGCTCTCAAACCTTTTTTGATCTCATCCAACAGCACAAAAAGTGGGATCTTTTTTGCCACCATGCAGCTGATGCCTCTCAATACAAAAGTGGAAATTTTGACCCCCTAAAAGCCCTTGCTAACAATACAAAAGCAATCCCTGAAATAGTTGCGCTATTACGTAAAAAAGAGTGCAAACGAGTCATCTTAACTGGCAGTTATTTTGAAAAAAGAAGTGACTTCTCTGACGTCTCTGCATACGCTTTATCAAAAACATTGACTCACCACTACTTTGACCACTACACAAAAAAAGAGGGGATTGAATTAGGCAGCTTTGTCATCCCAAACCCCTTTGGGCCCTATGAGGAGGCAAAATTTACACACTATCTGATTCAATCTTGGATAAACAAAAAAGTTCCAACAGTCAAAACACCTGACTATATCCGAGACAATATCCACGTAGAGCTACTTGCCCGAGCCTATTTGGCCTTTGTAGAAAGGCCAGGCAAGAATGCCTTTTACCCAAGTGGCTATGTCGAGAGTCAGGGTGCCTTTGCCAAACGAGTAAGTACTGAGATATCTAAGCGCCTCAAGATCCCCTGTCCATTTACCTTGTTAAAGCAAGAAGATTTTTCCGAACCAATCTCTAGATTCAATAGACATTCAATCAATTTTTCTGATTGGAATGAAAACAAAGGATGGAATGCCCTTGCTAACTACTATAGCTAAAACAGAACATTGCCCAATTTGTCACTCATTTGAAACTGCTCTTTTTTTATCCCGTTCATCTATACCCGCACAACAAAATGGGATCTTCCATGAAAAAGAAAAAGCGCAAAAGATGACAAGAGGAGATCTCCAACTTGTTCATTGCCAAAAATGCAGCTTCGTTTTCAATCAATCTTTTGATCTAAAAAAATTAAACTACGACGACACCTATGACAATACCCAAGAAAATTCGTCTACCTTTAAAAAGCACCTACATTCGCGCGCAGAACACCTCATCGGCCAATGTAGCGTTACAAATTGTCACATTATTGAGGTTGGGTGTGGCAAGGGTGGGTTTTTAAAAACTCTCATCGAAAACCCAGAGCTACAAAATTCTGGATATGGATTTGACCCAACCTACGTAGGCGAAAAAAGTTTTTTTAACAATCGATTGCACTTCTATCAATCTTTTTACGATCAAAAGTTTAGCCATTTACCTGTTGATGTCATTATATGCCGCCATGTCATCGAACATGTTCCCAGCCCCGTTGATTTCTTAAAATCAATCCGTCAGACCTTAGTTAAAAATCCTCGCGTGCGACTTTTCTTTGAAACTCCCTGTTTAGAGTGGATTCTAAAAAACCAGGTAATCTGGGATTTCTTCTATGAGCACTGTAACTACTTTACAAAATCCTCTTTGCGGCGCGCCTTTGAAGAAGGCGGTTTTACCGTGCAATCTGTGCAGCATGTCTTTGAGGGACAATATTTATGGCTGGAAGCAACAATGGCACCAGCTATAGAGATAGAATCACTTCTTCAAAAATATCTAACAGCAGAAAAATCCCAGCTGCAAGAGTGGAAAAATCAACTTTTGGCAATACGCAAAAAACACCCCATTGCTTTGTGGGGAGCTGGTGCCAAAGGGGTAACCTTTGCCTCTTTAGTAGATCCAAACTGCGAGCTAATTGATTGCATCATCGACATCAATCCTAACAAGCAGGGTGGCTTTACACCTGGATCTGGCCATCCTATTGTGGGTTATCTTGAGGCGGCAAAACGGGGAGTGGGCTCAGCGTTTGTCATGAACCAAAATTACAAGCAAGAAAACATCAAAATGCTAGACGAAGCAGCTATCGATATGCAGCTTCTTTAGTACATAGATAATATCCATTTGGTGAACTTGTTAAAAGCAATCTTTGGTTAATAAATGCATCGAGCTCAAAACGATCAGATGTTTGCATATAGAGATCCTTAGCACTCTTGGGACTATTGCCCTTGCCCCAAGCTCGATCTTTGCGCGTAGCACTCTCTGGTAAGTAATCAATACATGTATCGGTAACCACCAAAGATTGTCCTTTTGTTACCAAAGGTGCATAAAGCGATAATTCAGCAAAAACATGCTCATGCGTGTGATTGGAGTCTAAGACCACCATTACCTTCTCTTTTGGGGTAAAATGGCTTTTCACTTGATCAACCGTTGCTTCATCTACAGAAGATCCTTCAATCAAAGTAATGTACTCACTCACTCGACTTTGCTCAATCGAGGCACGGTTATGGGGGCGCAAATCAATATCGACTCCAATCACTTTGCCCTTTCCAATCAAAGACAAAATCGATGCGTACATCACTAAAGAGCCTCCTCGTGCCACACCTGTTTCAATAATCACATCAGGTTGCCTTTCCCAAATAAGTTCCTGCATTGTCATAATGTCAGATGGGCATTGAATAATTGGCACCCCCATCCAATTCCACAAATAGGAGTAGTTATGCTTATCTGCAAGAGTATGCAACTTCTTATTTGTTTCTTGTAAATCTCTATCTTCTGCCATTTTTTTAGCAAAAGCAGGTTTGCTCATTTCAAATGCTTGGCGATCATCGGACATGCAATTCCTTTCATTTTTTTGCAAAGTGTATGAAAATGTTATTTATTTTAGGAAGTAAATATGCAAGCTGTACTTCTTGCCGGTGGATTAGGCACAAGAATTAGCGAAGAGACCCATCTTAAGCCCAAACCTATGGTCGAAATTGGGGGCAGACCCATTTTGTGGCATATCATGAAACTCTACTCCCACCATGGCATCAACGATTTTATCATCTGCCTCGGATACAAGGGATATGTCATTAAGGAATACTTCGCTAACTACTTTTTGCACATGTCCGATGTAACTTTTGACATGTCCAACAACCAAATGTGTGTGCACAAAAGAAAGGTAGAGCCCTGGAAAATCACACTCATTGATACCGGAGAGCACACATTAACAGGAGGACGGCTAAAGCGTGTACAGGAACACTTAGGCAAAGATCCTTTTTGCTTTACATATGGCGATGGTCTTTCTGATATTAATATCCAAGAACTAATCAAATTTCATAAAAGCCATGGCAAGCAAGCCACCGTCACTGCAATCCAACCACCAGGGCGCTATGGAAATTTAGAAATTAAAGACCAAATCACCCATAGCTTTCAGGAAAAGCCTGTAGGAGATGGTGCATGGATCAATGGGGGCTTTTTTGTTTTAACCCCCTCTGTTCTCGATCTCATTGAAGGAGACGATTGTAGTTGGGAAGAGCACCCTTTGCGTATCCTCACGCAAAAAAAAGAATTAATGGCCTACCAACACCACGGATTTTGGCAGGCAATGGATACTCTACGCGATAAACACCAGTTAAATAATTTATGGGATAAAAAGCAGGCACCATGGAAAGTTTGGAAGTAGCTTACAAAAACAGATCTGTTTTTTTGACAGGGCATACTGGCTTTAAAGGGAGCTGGATGGCTCTCTGGCTACAACAACTTGGAGCTGATGTAACGGGGTATAGCCTAGCACCCAACACTAGCCCCAACCATTGGGATGCGCTAGGGCTAGAAATGGCAAGTCATTTTGCAGATATTCGCGATTTTGACACTCTTTTAATCGCTATGAAAAAAAGTGCGCCTGAAATCGTTTTTCACTTTGCAGCCCAACCGCTTGTTGGACGCTCCTACAAAGAACCTTTAGAAACCTGGTCGACAAATGTCATGGGCACAGCCAATGTACTGCAAGCTTGTCAAGCCATCAATTCTGTAAAAGCAATTGTAATCGTTACAACAGACAAGGTCTACCAAAACAAAAATCAAACGGCTGGCTACAAAGAAGATGATTGTTTAGGGGGCCATGACCCCTACAGTGCATCCAAAGCTGCTTGCGAACTAGTTGTCTCCAGTTACCGCAATCTGCCAAATAGTCCGCTCGTGGCATCTGCACGCGCAGGCAATGTGATCGGTGGGGGCGATTGGTCGCAAGGTCGCTTGATTCCAGATCTTATGCGCTCAGTAGAGCAAAACATCCCTCTTGTGCTACGTGCAGCGCACTCTACAAGACCATGGCAACATGTTCTGGATTGTCTTTATGGTTATTTGCTATTGGGTGAAAAGCTCCTAAAGGAAGATACAAGCTTTGCAGAGAGTTGGAATTTTGGCCCCAAAGATAGTTGCACAGTGCTTGATCTTGTGCAGACTTTGAAAAAGAACCATCCCAAATTACAGTGGCAAAATATCCCTCAAAAAAGCTACCACGAAGCAAACATGCTTTCTCTAAATAGCGAAAAATCTGTAAAGCGGCTTGACTGGACTCCTGTATGGGATACCGCAAAAGCCTTGACCTATACCGCCCAATGGTATCAAAAATGGAACCAAGAGCAGATTGCAATTTCTCTAGAACAACTCAATGGATACAATGCTACCCGACTTAAAAATCATCAACTTTGCAATTCATAAGGATGCACGTGGCTCCTTTGGACGCCTCTTTTGCACCCAGGAGTTATCTTCCATCTTAGGGGAGCGAAAAATTGTCCAAATCAACCAATCCACCTCGCATCAAATAGGCACCGTGCGGGGGCTTCACTTGCAAAAAGCGCCCTACGCTGAAACTAAGCTTGTACGTTGTATTCAAGGCAAGGTATGGGATGTGGCAGTTGATTTACGCGCCGCTTCTCCTACCTTTCTTCAATGGCATGCAGAAGAGCTTAGCGCCCAGAACAACAAAATGTTTCTTATTCCAGAAGGCTTTGCGCACGGCTTTCAAGTTTTGGAGCCCAATAGTCAACTGCTCTATTTGCACACTGCTGCCTATGCCCCCAAATATGAATCGGGTGTACACCCACTTGATCCAACACTTGCCATTTGCTGGCCCTATCCAATCCAAGAGCTCTCAACTAGAGATCAAGAGCTTCCAGAGATATCTCCAAACTTTAGAGGATTTTCCTGATGAAATGCCGCCATTGTAAACAGGATACCATGCACCCCTTTATTGATTTAGGGTACGCTCCTCCTTCAAATAATTATCTCGCGCACCCCGATAACAAAGAGCTGCAATATCCTCTGCGTGTTAACGTTTGCTCCAATTGCTGGCTTGTTCAAACGCAAGACACCTGCACAGCCTCCGAGCTCTTTTCTGCTGAATACGCCTACTTCTCCTCTACATCCTCAAGTTGGCTTGCCCACGCAAAAAGGTATGTTTTAGAGAGCATTGAGCAGCTTCAATTAAATAAGCAGAGTTTTGTAGTAGAGGTTGCTTCAAATGATGGCTATCTACTAAAAAATTTTGTAAGCCAACAAATCCCCTGTTTGGGCATTGAGCCCACAGCTTGTACAGCAGAGGCTGCGGAAAAAAAAGGCGTCCCAACAAAACGCAGCTTTTTTGGTAGCAACTTTGCCAAAGAGGTAGCAAACAGTGCTGACTTAATCATAGGAAACAATGTCTACGCGCACGTACCAGATATCAATGATTTTACCCATGGCCTGAAAATCGCTCTCAAAAAGGGGGGTACGATTACCTTAGAATTTCCACATCTTCTAAACCTAATCCAAGAAAATCAATTTGATACGATCTATCACGAGCACTATAGTTATCTCTCGCTTTACAGCGTAGATAGGATCTTTTCTACATTTGGACTGCGCATTTATGATGTTAGGTCAATCCCAACGCATGGAGGAAGCCTTAGGGTCTACGGCTGCCACGAGGGGGATCCACGTCAAACAAATTCTACGGTTTGGAATTTACTAAAAAAGGAAGCTTGCCTACAAAGACTTCAAACCTATCAACATCTTCAACAAGAAGCAGAAAAGATTAAAGAGGAGCTTCTCACTTTTTTACATAATGAAAAGAAAATGGGCAGAAAAGTTGCCGCCTACGGGGCTGCAGCCAAAGGCAATACGCTGCTAAATTGGGCAGGGATACAAGCGGATTTAATTGATTATGTATGTGATGCAGCCCCCTCCAAGCAAGGCAAGTACTTACCAGGCAGCCATATTCCAATTGTTGCACCAGAGCAAATTCTAAAGGAGGTCCCAGATAGCCTCATTATTTTACCGTGGAATCTAAAAGATGAAATTGTGCCTTTCTTAAAAGAAAAATTAGGTTACCAAAATCAATTGGTTATAGCTCTTCCTAAACTTCGATCTTGGTTTGAGAAGTAGCCCCAGGCAATGGCCAAATAGCTCCATAGATAACAGCGAAAAAGACCCTGGTTAAATTGCAAAACGATGAGCATCACAAGGGCTGATATGAAAAAAGCAAGGTTCATTTTATTTCTTGCCGCCCTTCTAAAGGCCTTGTAAAACGAGAAAAAGAAGAGGCCAAAGGCAAACAACCCCAAAATCCCGAGACTCGCTCCAATTTCTGAGAGTGTATTCATCGGCTCAAATGCCTTGTAGGGGTAGCTTAGAGCGTTGATCGTCTCAGCAGAATTTAAAAAAGTATAGCGTGCATCTGCCTCTAACCATCTTCTAAATAAATAGTGCGGGTAGGCTCCCAATCCAACGCCAAAAAAGGGCTGTGACAAAAAGATTTTCCAACCATTGACCATTCCCACCCAACGCTCTAAAAAAGAGTGGTGGCTACTAAAATCTGTATTAAAAAACTTAAAGAAAAAGAGTTTAGAAAATTTTGGCAAAGCAATTGCCAAAATAACCAAAGCTGCCATAAAGGCCGAGAGATAGCTGTAAATAGCACGTCGTTGCTGTTTGCAAAAGAGCCATACCAGTGGAAAATAGATTAGATAGGTAAAAAGGGCAGAGGTTGCTGTAGAGACAAAAAAAAGAATGTTTACAAATAGCAGAAAATAAACTCGTTTTCTATCTGGTTTTTGTAAAAGAAAAAGGGTTGAAGTAAAGATCACAAAGGGGGTCATGTAGAGAGCATAAAAGGAGGGCTCGGAGCTAAAGGCATCTGCACGAACAATGTGACCATAAAAGCTCTGTTTTGCAAATGGATCGCGCACACCAACAAGAGAAAATAGAAACTGCAAAAGGGCATAACAGCCTACCACCAAAAAGACCGAAAAATAGATACGTAGCACCTTCTTTGAGCCATATTGACGCATCAATAGATAGGGGAAAATAAAATAGAAAATCAGCTCGACACACCACCTAGCAAGAAAAAGAGAGGTGCGCAGGCGATAGTCAGAAAAAAGCGCTGATAGCAAAATAGAGAGTGTTAAAATAGCTACCGATAGCAAGAGCCCTCGATCAAAAGCAAAAAGTTGGCGGCGTTTATATATCAGGAAAATGGTCAGTGTAATGGCTGCAAAGGCATTGACCAGGCGAATCACAAGCCCACCGCAGATAAAACTTAATAGGTCGGCATGCTGCGTGAAAAAAAAGATAAAAAGCAGGCAATCAAATAGATCAAACGAGCGCCTCTTTTGCCCGCTTTCTAGATTGTTGGCCAATGCAGATGTAATCAAATCCCTTCTCCTGGAGCTCCTGCGCTCGGTATTGATTGCGCCCATCAAAAAAGGCGACACCGCGCATGATCTTTTTGACCTTGGTAAAATTGACCATGCGAAATTGCTTCCACTCTGTCATTAAAGCGACTGCATCGGCACCTGTTGCGGCATCAAAGGGGTCGCGACACCAACTGATTTGAGGGGAGGGAGGAATTACCTCCCGCGCGCGATCCATCGCCACAGGATCAAAAAGGCGCAAAAAAGCACCCTCTTGTAACAGAGCACGGATCAGCTCCAAAGAGGGAGCCTCCCGCATATCATCGGTGCCTGGCTTAAAACTCAGTCCCCAGAGCGCGATCACTTTGCCTTCAAGATTACCAAAATAGGAGGTAATTTTTCTGCCCATCACCTGCTTTTGACGCTCATTGACGCTTTCAATCGCATCCAAAAGGGGTGTTTGGTAGGCAAATTGTTGTGCGGTTGTGCGCAGTGCACGGATATCCTTTGGAAAGCAAGAGCCCCCATAGCCCACTCCTGGGTATAAAAAAGCAGAGCCAATGCGGTTGTCTGCTCCCACAGCCTTTCGAACCTGTGAAATATCGGCCCCCACATGTTCGCAAATCCCGGAGAGCTCGTTCATAAAAGAGATGCGGGAGGCGAGCATCGAATTGGAGGCATATTTTGTAAGCTCTGAGGAGGCCAGATCCATGGTCAGCAATCGATTGTGATTTACATTGAAAGGGGCGTAGAGCTCCACCATCGTACGCAGGGCGCGCTTGGACTCTACTCCTAAGACAATCCGGTCAGGCTTCATAAAATCATTGATTGCATCGCCCTCCTTCAAAAATTCGGGATTAGAAACGACATCAAAGGAAGAGTCTTTGCCATTTGCTTGCAGCTGCTTAGAGATGAGCTCGCGCACCATGTGGCCTGTGCCAACGGGAACTGTGGATTTATTGACAATGATTGTATATCGATCCATGCAGGTGGCAATGGTAGTGGCTGCCTGCTTTACATAATTGAGGTTACAGCTGCCATCTTCATTTTGTGGAGTGGAGACGGCAATGAAGCAGACCTCTGCCTCTTTTAAACCGAGGGCATAATCTGTGGTAAACTTAAGGCGCCCCTCTTTAATATTACCGCGGAGCATCTCTTCGAGACCTGGTTCGTAGATGGGGGAGCGGCCCATTTTTAAAAGTTCGATTTTTTGATGATCTACATCAAGACAAACGACATCATGGCCCATCTCAGCAAAACAGACCCCCGTAACCAACCCCACATAACCAGTTCCAACCACCAATAATTTCATTCTCATCCCTTCAAAAATTTCACTAAATTTAACAAGGTTTGCCTTTAAACTGAACCTCAAATATAACCAATAATATGGCTGACAACATAAAAAGAATTTTGGTGACAGGCGGTGCAGGCTTTATTGGCTCACATCTCTGCGAGGCCCTTTTAAAACAGGGCCACCATGTAATCTGCGTAGATAATTTTTGCTCTGGATCAAGAGAAAATATCTCCCATTTAACCTCACATCCCCACTTCGAAGTCGTCTGCCATGATATCTGCTTTCCCCTCTTTTCGGAAGTCGACCAAATCTATAATTTGGCCTCGCCAGCTCCCCAAGAAGGTCATGCGGACCCTATTTTAACCATCAAAACCAATACACAAGGCCCCCTCAATATGTTGGGGCTAAGCAAGCGACTCAACATTAAAGTTTTACAAGCTTCAAGTGGCACCATCTATGGAGATATGCAATCGAGTGCGCAAAAAGAAGAGCAGTGGGGCAATGCCAACCCCATTGGATCACACGCGTGCTACCGAGAAACCAAACGGTGTGCAGAAACCCTTTTTTTTGACTACTACCGCAAGCACTCTTGTAAAATCAAGATCGCACGGATTTTTCCTACTTTTGGACCGCGCATGAAGTGCGGGATTACTGCATACATTTTGCAGGCGCTACAAGATGAGACTCTCAATTTTCATGAAAAGAGGCACCAACCGATCAGCCTCTGCTATGTTGATGACGTCGTGGAGGGGTTAATTGCCCTCATGAATTCAGATGATCAAATTAGAGGGCCGATCAACATTGGACGCCCTCAAGAGTGGACCCTTGGAGAGCTTGCAGACAAAATTCTTGAAATTACAGAGTCAAAATCAAGTGCACAGTTTCAAGTGCCCACAGCTAAAAAAGAGCTCTTTTCAATCCCAGATGTCTCCTTGGCTAGCAAACAACTACACTGGAAACCCAAAACTTCTCTCGATGTTGGACTAGAAAAAACAATTGCCCATCTGAAAACCACTCTCAATTATTCCCCCCGTTTTGTATAATGTCTAGGTAATGCAAAAACGAATACTTATCACAGGCGCCGCTGGCTTTATTGGCTTTCATACAGCTCTTGCTCTCAAAAAGCGAGGGGATTTTGTCATTGGACTCGATAATTTTAATTCTTATTATGATCCAAAATTAAAAGAGGCGCGTACCTCCATTTTAAAAGAGCAGGGGATCGAGGTAATCCGCCAAGACCTCTCTCTTGTCTCCAACCTCTCTGAGCTGATTACACAACATAAGTGCACTCATATTCTCCACCTTGCCGCCCAGGCAGGCGTACGCTATGCCAAAAAAAATCCAGCCGCCTACCTAAAAAGCAATATTGATGGATTTTGCGCCATCCTAGAAACGGTGCGTGCGCATCCAGATGTAAAGCTGATTTACGCCTCCTCCTCCTCTGTTTATGGCTGCAATCAAAAGGTTCCTTTTTCGGAGAAAGATCGCACAGATTTGCCAGCCAATTTATATGCGGCCACAAAAAAGGCCAATGAGCTCATGGCCCACAGTTACCACCACATGTACAACATTGAGGCAATTGGTCTGCGTTATTTTACAGTTTATGGGCCCTGGGGCAGACCTGATATGGCCTACTTTTCATTTACAAAAGCGATCTTAGCGGGCGAGCCAATCAAGTTATTTAATGGGGGGCAGATGAGGCGCGACTTTACCTATATTGACGATATTGTTGCCGGCACCATCGCAGCCATTGATAAGGGCGCGGGTTATGAGATTTATAATTTAGGAAACAACCAGCCGGTAGAAGTCCTTACCTTTATTGAGTTGCTGGAAAAGAAACTCAATAAAAAAGCCAACAAGATTTTACTGGGGCCCTCTAAGGGAGAGGTTCCGGCCACCTTTGCCGGAATAGAGCACTCAAAGGGAAAACTTGGATTTGCGCCTAAAATTTCTTTGGATGAAGGTTTGGGGCACTTTCTTACATGGTATTTTGATGCAGAGTTTTTAAAAGAGGACCTAGTTGCTCGGTAATATCTGAGGCTACCATCGAGTAAGAACTCTGTTTTTGAGCAGCCCTCTCTCCCGCTACCGCGTGCAGATAGACGCCCAAAAGAGCTCCATCCAATGCGCTCTTGCCTTGAGCTAAACAGGCAGCAATGATGCCTGTAAGCACATCGCCACTTCCAGCCGTTGCCATCCCAGGATCTCCGCGTGCCACCAAATAGGGTTTACAATTGGGTGCCAAGACAAAGGTAGGGGCACCTTTTAAGACAACAATCAACTCATTCTGCTCGCTATATTGAGCACTTAATGAGAGCAGCTCTTCAATACCAGGATTCTTTTTTTCAATGCCCAGAAGGCGAGACATCTCTCCATGGTGGGGAGTGATCACTACGCCCTTGGGAATCTGCAGCTTGTAGTGGGCGCTCATCGTAAGCGCTTCGGCATCGATCACGCAGGGGCGATCGATGGCTGCAAATAAGCTCTGCAACAACTCTGCTCCTGCATCCGAGCTTCCGATCCCTGGACCAATAAAAAGCGCGCTTGCTCGTTTAAATGCCTCGATGATTGTTTGGGCATCGCGGTAACCCTGCCGAATAATTTCTGGATGGGCGCCTGAAAATTCGCCCTCCATTCCTTCGGGGTGCAAAAGGCGTACAATGCCAGCACCTGCTCTTAGGGCGGCAAAACTTGTTAAAAGGGGAGCCCCGGGCATCCCGTGGGAGCCTCCAACACCAACAACATAGCCTGCTTCATACTTATGGCGCGTGGTGACTACAGGGGGCAACATCTCTTGCATATCACTTTGTTCTACAAACAAAAATTCCTCGATTGCCTGCTTTACATACTCAGCATCCAAGCCAAAATCAAAGATTTGCGCTTTGCCCATATGATTGTAGGCGTCATCTAAAAAGCACCCCACTTTGGGCAACCCCAAAAAGAAGGTTCTTGTTGCACAAATTGCCTCCCCTTGTGCCAGGCCCGTATCGCCATTGATTCCCGAGGGAATATCGATCGAGACAATTGGAATATTGGATTGATTTACATGGCTAATTACTTGGGAATAATGGGGGATAAGGTCGCCATGAAATCCTGTGCCATAGAGCCCATCTACAATCAGTTCTACTTGATCAAGATCAGGGGTTTGATTTTCATCAAGGTAGCTAATCTCTCCACCTTCTTTAATAAATTGGCGGCTCATCTGTTGACAAAGGGGGGAGGAGTCTGCAAGGGGAGCCATAGCACAGGCACGAACTGAAAAACCACCGTGGCGCAAAATAGAGCCAGCTACGTACGCATCGCCCCCATTGTTGCCTTTACCACACAAAAGTAAAATATTGGGTTTGATGTGCAAGTGGCCAATAAATTCTTGCAGCCCTTCTGCGATTTTGGAGCCAGCCGTGAGCATAAAAGCCTCTTCGGAGGCACCTGCTTTATAGGCAAGCGCCTCTGCGCGCGCCATCTCTTTTGCCTTTACAACTTTCAACATACGCGCACCTCCTTACACAATCCATCTGAATAATCGACTGTAAACCTTGATAATCTAAGATGGCATCGTTATTTATCAAGGTTTATGGGAAAAAGGGCTTCTCAGATGCATCAAAATGCAAGGGGGCGATCACTGTACAATGGCGCAAAGAGTCAAGATTAGTAGCATAGGGTTTGGCCTCAATTGAGTAGCTCACATCTCCCTCTTTTAGGGGAAAAACCTTACAAACAGTTGCCACAAATAGATCCGCTGGAAAGACACCATCCATCCCCGTAGTTACCAGAAGATCGCCCTCTTGGATCAAGCAAATATTTTTTTCCTCTACTTGAGCGGCGCTTCCTTTGTCATCCTTAAAATCATAGTTAAATCCAACCCCTTTAAGTAAATGGGCCGAGCGGCGCCAAAGGGGAGCCGAGGCTCCCTGCAAGTAGCCCTTCGCTAAATAGAGTGTTTGCTCATCTTTTACCAAGTGCTCTTCGATCTGCTGGATCGTTTTGGTAAGGGCTGTGCGCGTGTGGTTTCCCAGGGGCAAATCCTCTCTAATTTGCAGCGCTTCAACCACAGATTGCAGATGGACAATAAGCTCTCGATTTTGCATCTGTCCACGCGCAGCGCGCACAGATGGCTGGAGTTTGCGATCGGTAATGAGGCGCACACGCGACTGTTTTTTGCCAACATAATCGACCACCCCAACAACCGAGCGGCCCACAAGCACACAACTGTTGGGAGCAACAATGGTTTGGCCACATACCTCATTATTTTTTTGGCCCACATCGATCCAAAGGGTGCTGTGAAAGGTGGCGGGATCGCGAAAAATTACATTAGCTCCCAAGGTTGAAAAAGGGTGTGGATTGGCTTGTTGGTGGTCAAATAAACTTTGTAGACTTTGACATTTTTGCAATAAAAGATGCTTTTCGGTTTGCAAGCGCTCAATCTTGTACTGCTCTTTTGTCTGCTTTTTTTCAAACCTCTGTGCAATGCGTGCGCGCACCTTCCAAAAGGGCGCTAAGCAGACGCAACAGCGCACGCGCATCCCCTCAAAAAAGAGCAGGGGGCCAAAAAGCATGATTACAACAAGGAGGCCGGCGAAAAATAGACTCTTTTTACTACGATACGCTCTCATAGACAGTCATGATCCCATCTGCTACATAACTGATATTTTCAGTATTGAGTCCAGCTAAATTGATTCGACCATTTTTTAACAGGTAAATCCCATAATCAAAAATCAATCGATCGGCCAACTCGCCCGAAAGACCGGTAAAGGCAAACATCCCCTTGGAGCGGCCAATATAAGCAAAGGGCTCAGCACTGCCCTTAGAACGGAGTGAAAGCTCCGAGACCAGCGCTTGGCGCATCGCACCAATGCGGCCGCGCATTGTTTCAAGCTCATGCTGCCACTTGGTTTTTAGAGCCGGATTTCCCAAGATATTCGCAACAATCCTGGCCCCATGGCAGGCGGGATTTGAGTAATTGCCACGCACAAGCACTTTGAGCTGACTCAGGACAGCCTCTTGTTGCTGCTTGGATGTACAGGCAGCAAACAAAACACCCGTGCGTTCTGCATACAATCCAAAATTTTTCGAAAAGGAGCACGCCACAAGAATTTGCGTCCCCGCCTCAACAAATTTACGAATGGCTCCGGCGTCCTGCTCGATGCCATCGCCAAAGCCCTGGTAGGCAATATCAAAAAAGGGCAGGACACCACGCTCTGTCAACTTTGTAAGAAGCTCTGCAAATTGAGCCTCCGTCGGATCAAATCCCGTGGGGTTATGACAACATCCATGCAATAAAATAGCAGAAGTAGGGGGCATCTGCCCCACAGCCTCCATCATTGCCTCAAAATCAACTCCATGGATCTCAGGGTTATAATAGGGGTATGTGTGCACTTTGAGACCAGCTGTTGCAAAAATGCGCTTGTGGTTGCCCCAAGTTGGATCGGGTAGATAGATCTCCTTGATACCAGATTGCACTAAAAAGTCGGCGCCTAGCCTTAATGCCCCGGTGCCCCCCACGCTCTGCACGGAGGCGATGGGCCTTGATGCTACAGCACCAAACATCAACTCTTTGGCAAGCTCTAGATACTTGGGGTCTCCTTCGATAGGGAGATAATTTTTGCTGGATTCAGATTCTAGCAATTTTCTTTCTGCCTCTTTCACGGAGGTCATGATGTGGGGTTTTAGATCTGCGGTGCAGTAGGCCCCAATTCCAAGATTTACCTTAGATTGGCGAGAATCCTTGCGAAAGGCTGCGCCAAGGCCAAAAATAGGGTCTGCGGGCGCCTCTTCAATGTGTTCAAAAAAGTCCATGGCGACAGCTTATATAATTAGGGATTTAAAAAATAGAGCGAAGCTGCTAAATTGGGATCATTCCCTGTGGGGCGTTAGCTCAATTGGTAGAGCGCAACAATGGCATTGTTGAGGTCATCGGTTCGATTCCGTTACGCTCCATTCTCCCTCCTAACACAATTGTTAAATAAAATTATTACCACCTTAATTTAAATTAAATACTTGTATATTATAATATTAAGCATAAGTTAGCTAATGACTTAAAACATAATAATAAACAGGAGGTTTTAATATGGCACAAGCAATAAGTAGAATGGGTAGTCAGGTACTAAGAGCAATCACCCCACAAACAACCAAGAGAAAAATGCAAGCAGGTGCGGCACTCGGCCTTACTTTGCTAATTCTTGGTATTGTTGCGGGAGTGAAGGCAAACCAATATGGCAGCATCTCTAAAACCAATGCTCTGCAAATGGGGGTAGCTTTGGGAGGACTAGGGGGGGTTACCCTAACTGGAGCCGCAAGTTATGGAATCCACCGTTTTGTCCTGAACAGAGCGCTAGAGAAGCAAAGAACTGAGTCTGCTGAAAACCAGGAGCCGGCTGTAGAAGGCGAGGACGTGTAAATATTCTCCAGCCGATTGGATCGATTTGAACGCGGAAAGTGACCCTTTCCGCGTTTTTTTATGCTCTCTATCGCGAGCAGCAAAAAAAGAACAGAACTGCAAGGGACCTTCAGTCTGCCTAAGGCGTTAAAATTATTTTTACAATAAACAAAAAAAAACACCACCTGCCTTTGAGTTTTTTATTTATTTTTAACGTCTTAATTTAATTTTAATATTAAAAGAATACAATAGTATTTAATTAATACAATATTAGTTTAAATAAAAGGAGTTTTATTATGGCATTAGTAGCAGGAGCGGACAGACGTCCACCAGAACAATCTAGAGTCACAGATGGGGCAAATGACATTGCCATCGCAGTGGGTGGAGCAGCCCTTGTGATTATCAGCTTCAGTGTAATGATTTGGGGCGCGGTACAACTTGCGAAACTGGCTGAAAGATCTTCATCTGCACGAGATGGCATGATTGCAATTCCCTGTGGGGCCGTAGGCATTGGAATTGGTGGTTACATCTCCGGCAAAATAGTTAAAAGTAGAATGCAGCCTATAATCGATCGTTTGACTACAGAGCGTGATGCACTTAGAACTAAAAATACTCAGCTGCAGAGAGAACTGACCGATATTACCAATGGGATGCAAAGACAAGCTATAGAAGGTCGATCACGCGCATTCTCACTCAGCGCAGGAGATGCAAGACCCCCCGCCGCCTCAGCACCACCTTTCCCTGATCCAGCTTACGCATAGATACTAAATTTTCGAATAGAGCTCTGCATCCTTTTTGGTTGATGCAGAGCTCTCATAATGAGGAGTCCTTTTAGTTAAATGTTGCTTTTGATACAATGGGCGTTTTTAACGTCACAATTCCTACTACTTAGATTTAGAGTATTTTATGAATAAAAAATATTTTGGCTATCTCCTTACTTTGGTTGCAATGGTTGCAGGTGTTGTAACCGGCTGGGTCGACTTTTCATTTTTGCATGAAAGCGCCACCGTTGTCTCCGATCTCTTTTTGCGCCTACTTCGCCTCATTAGTTTACCGATTATCTTTTTATCGATTGCCTCTACCATCTCTGGGATGAAGAGTTTTCACGAGATGCGCAATATGGGCAGGCGGGTACTTACCTATACGTTGGGCACAACCTTTTTGGCTGCAACTGTTGCCTTACTTCTCTTTATTTTTATCGATCCTGCCAGTGGCCATGCTACGGCCTTGGTGCAAAGTGGCGGGACAGAAGTTGTTGCCAAGCAGGGCTCCTATCTTTCGTTTGCGATGAATATCATCCCCTCCAACTTCTTTCAGGCCTTTGTTGAGAGCAATGTCATTGGCATTGCCTTTATCGCCTTTTTGCTAAGTTTGGCAAGTTTGGGCTTGCCTAAGGAGCAGAAGGATTTTGTTCATAAGTTATTTTCATCTCTTTTTGCTCTTGTGCTGAAGGTAACCAGGGTCATCATTACATTGATGCCACTTGCCATTTGGGCCTTTGTGACTCTTTTGGTGCGCGATTTGCTCCAAAATTACGATCATTTTAACCAATTGATGCTCTACTTGGTCTGTATTATTGGAGCTAATGTGATCCAGGGTGTGGTGGTTTTACCAATTATGCTAAAGCTTAAGGGGGTATCTCCTTTAAAGACCTTTAAGGGGATGTCCAAGGCGTTAACGGTTGCCTTTTTTACCAAGTCATCCAATGCAACGCTTCCAGTGGCCTTAAATTCTGCTGAAAACAATTTAAAGGTTTCGCCGAAGGTATCCAACTTTTCGATGCCGCTTTGTTCTGTGATTAACATGAATGGGTGTGCGGCATTTATTTTAATTTCGGTCTTATTTGTAAGTACGCTTCATGGGATTGCTTTTACAGGGCTTGAATTAGTGGCTTGGATCTTTTTTGCCTCGATTGCGGCTGTGGGCAATGCGGGTGTCCCGATGGGCTGTTTCTTTTTAGCGAGCGCCTTTTTAATTGGGATGGATGTACCGCTTTATATGATGGGATTAATTTTACCCTTTTACACGATTTTGGATATGATTGAGACGGCGTTGAATGTTTGGTCTGACAGTTGCATTACGGTGGTTGTGGACAAGGAGCTAAAGGCGCAGGAGGCTCGCACGCCCATCCCCATCAAAGAAATAGACCCCTCGGAATAAACACTTAAGTGTGTCAATCTAAATTGAATCGACTATATATACTAATTGAAAATAATAAAATTACAAAGCGCCCACTCCCTGGAACATAAAGAGGGTACCTAAAGACCTGAAGAGAAACCTTTTTTTGGATAAATATGGTTGATTTGTTAGCCTTTTTAGGCCTGTAAGGCCGGCATGTTACAGCCCAGGTCGAACGGAGTGAGGCCTGGGTGACAATCAAAATAGTATTGAGTCCTGAAAGGACGGCATGACCCAGAGGGTATCAACGACACAAACTATTATATCGTCCTTTCAGGACTCAGCAATGATACCTGTTTTAACCCAGGCCTCACTCCGTTCGACCTGGGCTGTAACATGCCGGCCTTACAGGCCTAAGAACTCTAATCATATCATTTCCTCTGTACGTGCAGCTTCTATAGCAAAACAGGTGCTATTCGAAGTTTATTATTTTCAATTAGTATAAACTGACTTGTCTCCAGAAAATTGAATACGAAACCTTTTTTGCGATTTTTGTGTCAATTGGACAATCCCGCGCGAAGATAGTATAGGCATACAGCGAGCGCGGGATTGTTCTAGTGACGCAAACAATCGATCAAAAAAACATACAAAACTTGATTATCACTCACTCTCTAGGAGGTCGAGGAAGGCCTGGAGCTGCTTAGACCGCGTCGGATGGCGCATCTTACGAAGCGCCTTAGCCTCGATCTGCCGGATCCGCTCACGCGTTACGTTAAAAGCTAATCCCACCTCTTCGAGGGTCTTGGGCTTGCCATCGGCAAGGCCAAAGCGCTGAATCAAAACCACACGCTCCCTTTCAGTAAGCGTTGTCAGTACCTCATTCATCTTATCCTTGAGAATCGAGTAGCCTGTTGCCTCAGCCGGGGATTCGACACCGGTATCTTCTAGGAAATCTCCAAATTGACTCTCGCCCCCTTCACCCACATCTGCTTGCAAGGAGATAGGATGCTGCGCAATCTTATAAATTTCACGCACACGATCGGGCGTAAGACCCAGCTCTGTAGCCAACTCTTCAGGGGTTGGCTCGCGGCCAGTCTCCATCATCAATTTTTTAGCTCCACGCAATACCTTGTTGATCGTCTCGATCATATGCACAGGAATTCGAATGGTGCGCGCCTGATCGGCAATGGCACGCGTAACAGCTTGCCGAATCCACCACGTGGCATAGGTCGAAAACTTGTAGCCTCTTCGATACTCAAACTTTTCAACAGCCTTCATCAATCCCATGTTTCCCTCTTGGATCAAATCCAAAAAGGAGAGGCCACGATTCGTATACTTTTTGGCAATCGAGATCACTAGACGCAAGTTGGACTCCACCATTTCCCGCTTGGCCTCTTGGCTCTTATCCATCCAGCGGTGCAACATACGTACATCTTTTTTAAACTCATCGAGTGTGCGCCCTGCAGCTACCTCTCGTTTGGAAAGTTTGCGCTTGGCAGCATTGAGTTTAGCCAAGGCAAATTTATTGCGCTCGGCACGAGCTGTTAGCTCGTTGACCGTCTTTTCAAGATCTAAAAAACGACCGTAGGAAGAGAGAATCACCTCTCCAAAATCATCTGTGATATTGTGTCGAAAGTGAAAACGGCGCAGGTAAGCTTGGGTGCGAATGCGACTCTTTTCGATTTGTTCAATGACATCTGCTCTTTGCCCCTTGGAAAGCTTCTCCATCCGTAGCCGAAAAAGCAAACCCTCAAGGTGTTGCTCCTCTTGCCCCAAATGATCTGCCAACTTAGGCAATAATTTTAAAAAGAGAGGCTTATCTTCGATCTCCTTTTCAGCAATGATCTTATCAAAGCGATCTTTGCCTGCAATCAGATAATAAGCAATTGCGATCGCCTCTTTGGCAGAGTAGCGAAAGCGCATGATGATCTTGCCAATTTGCGCCTGCGCTTTTTCAATACGCTTGGAAATCTCAACCTCTTCTTCGCGCGTCAAGAGGGGAACGGAGCCCATCTCTTTTAAATACATGCGCACGGGATCATCTGCCGAAGCCTCAGAGCGCTTGCTCATCGCTTCGAGCTCTTTGGCTTCCCGCTTCTTCTCTTTGAGCCGCTCGACCTCCGCCTGATTGAGCACCTGAATATCCATTCCTGATAGATAGATCAACACTTGATCGATCTCTTCGGGATTATCAAAGCTCATCGGCAGAGATTCATTGATCTGCTCGTAGGTTAAAAACCCCTGCTCTTTGGCTGAGGCAACCAGCTCATCTAAACTTTTCTGAAATCCTTCTGATTCTTCTGGTTGCTCTTCTTCTTTTTTTTTTGTCATTGCCTTTCTTCTAAAAAATTAATTTCGTCAGATATAGTCGATATATTATATTCCCCAATAACTTAAAGGTACTACGCTTTTTATGCAAACACACGCCTTAGATAAAAAAAATCAACTTATCTCTATCACGTTTGCTCAAAAACAGGTTGATTACCTTTGTCCTAAATGCAAGCAGGGCGTACGACTTAAGAAGGGAACCTTTCGAGCTCCTCACTTTTACCACCTTTCATCCAAGAGTTGTACAGAAAATAAAATGAGTGATGAGCATAATCGTGTACAACTTTTTTTACAAAGAGAAATTGGAAAAGAAGATGTTCTTCTGGAACATCGATTTGAAGCAATTGGCCGCATAGCCGATGTTGCCTGGCCAGACAAAAAGCTAATTTTTGAAGTGCAGTGTTCTCCTATTTCCAAAAAGGAGGTACGGGGGCGCATTCGGGATTATCGCAAGATGGGGTATCAGGTGATATGGATCCTGCACGTACGCACCTTTAACAACCAGCGTTTATTGCCTGCGGAAAGGTGGTTATCGCGCCATCATCCTCATTATTACACAAACATGGATGCCTCTGGCAATGGAGTGATCTACGACCAGCTCTCGATTGATCGTGGTAAGTATCGGAAAAAAAAGAGCATGCGCCTTGCCATAAAGATCAATCATCCTACGACAGTTTTTTTGCTTCATCCTGGTTATTTGCCTCCTTTTTTAGCACGTATTCTAAAAAAGCGCTGGCGTCGTTGGAAGGTTGCCTTTCGAGGGGATTTATCTGAGCGCGCCTACCTGCCCCAGCTGCAAAACCTGCGCAAGAAGTAGCAAATTTGATTTGAAATATACAGTATTAAAACTTAGAATATATTGAATTCAAAAACTAGAGATCTGGCAGACCCGGAAGAGGCAGCAAGGGAAAATTGCAGAAGCAAAACGCAGCTATAACATCTCGCATCCTCTACAAAAGCTCTCTTGTTCCTTTATTAGGACTACTCCTTGTAATTTTGTTTTGGCAATACAGCCAAAATAGAAAAACTTCATTGCGCTACTTAGATCAAGAAGGAGTGGTGCATGAGCTCATATTGCCAGTACAAGAAAAAATAAGACTTGCAAGTTGGATTCAAAATCTTTTTTCTGAGGATAATTTTGCCTATACCACTTTAGGATCTAAATCTATTTCGTGGGCGACCTATCAAAATCCCTTACCAGTCGCTGGGTGGAGAAGGTGCTGTGCTTCTTTTTCAAAATATAATCGGACTTTACGCAATGGGTGGAAAACGTGGGAGAAATACCAACATTTATTTCCTTCGGCAGATATTTGGATGGAGCGCTCGACAAGCCATCCTGGATCCTCTTACCTACTCATTATTCATGAGGATCGATTTAATGAAATTGTGATGCGACACAGGGACACTTTTCAAAAGATCCTTTCTCGAGAGATTACAGATGGTTTTCAACTGCTTCAAGAAGCAAAAACGAGCTCCCTCATCGATGATGTATTGCAGGAGCATCAAGTCCTTATAGGAACTGTGCTTGGCTATGGAGAAGAAAATTCGTGGAAGTTTCTTAGAAGTTGTGAAAGCCGCATTCCGTATGGTTGGGTTTGGGGAGATGAGGAGCATTATTTCGATGGGATCTCTGTTGCAGAAGATGCCCCCGTAACCGAACGTTATTTAGCACGCTACTCTTGTCCAAGCTTCTCAGGACATGTCAATTCAGAAGAGTCAATAGCTCTTAAAAAAGAGTACCTTTTGACAAGGAAAAAGCTTTTAGAGTACTACAAGGACAAAGATTTTTTAGAAGCCACTCTAAGCTTATTGGCCGGCTATCGCCCTCCAACATAAAAAAAAGCGGAGACATTTCTGTCTCCGCTTTACAAGGTGAAAATGGTGGGGAAATAACTACATCATTCCCATGCCAGGCATTCCGCCCATACCACCCATGCCTCCCATGCCGCCCATAGGATCCATGCCTCCACCTGGCATTGCAGGTGCAGCACCCTTAGGTGCAGGCTTGTCAGTAATCATCACATCCGTCGTTAACATCAAACCAGAAACCGAGGCAGCGTGACGAAGCGCACTAATTGTCACCAATACAGGGTCCACAACTCCAGCCTCAACAAGATCCATAAATCCATCAGTAAGACCATTGTAACCCATCGCACCTTCCATCTCGTACGCCTTCTGTGAAATTAAACAACCCTGCTGACCACAGTTTTGGGCAATTTTTGCAGCCGGTGCAAACAGAGCCTTTTTAATGATCTCAACACCCACTTGCTCATCGCCCGCAAGCTTAAAGGCATCAATCGCTTTGCGCGCACGCAATAAAGCCAAACCTCCACCAGGAACAATTCCACCAGCAACCGCTGCACGCGTTGCATGCAATGCATCCTCAACACGATCCTTCTTCTCCTTCATCTCAACCTCTGTGGCAGCTCCAACCTGAATCACAGCAACACCACCGACAAGCTTGGCTAGACGCTCTTCTAGCTTCTCACGGTCATAATCTGAAGTAGAACCCAAGATCTGCGCACGAAGCTCTGCCTCACGACTCTTCACACGATTGACATCCCCAGAACCGTCGATAATCGTAGTCGCATCCTTGGAGATCTTGATCGTCTTGGCCTGACCCAACATCTCTACCGTTGCCTCAGGTAAACTTAAACCCAACTCCTCAGAAATCACAGTGGCACCAGTCAAGCAAGCAATATCCTCAAGCATCGCCTTGCGACGATCACCAAATCCAGGAGCCTTTACCGCACAAATTGGCAACTGTCCCTTCAAACGATTGACAACAAGTGTCGTCAACGCCTCACCATCGACATCCTCAGCAATCAATAAAAGAGGCCGTGGACTATCCTTCATCGTCTTTTCCAAAATTGGAACAAGCTCCTGCGCAGTCGAGACCTTCTTGTCCACAATCAAAACCAGCGCATTTTCTAACTCCGCTGTCATCGCTTCGCCATTTGTAATGAAATAGGGCGATAAATAACCCTTATCAAATTGCATCCCCTCAACAACATCCAACTGCGTCTCAATTCCCTTGGCTTCAGCAACAGAGATAATGCCATCATTGCCAACACGCTGCATCGCCTCTGCGATCATCTCGCCAATTTCAGGGTCATTGTTGCCAGAAATTGTTCCAATTTGTTGAATCTCCGCATGCTCTTTAATAGGTGCCGCAATCTTAGAAAGCGCCTTTTCAACTTCGTTTACAGCCTGATCAATCCCAACCTTGACGCTCATGGCATTGGCTCCCGCCATTACATTTTTCATGCCAGCTGTGTAAATAGCCTCAGCTAGCACAATCGCTGTTGTCGTACCATCACCGGCAACATCTGATGTTTTTGAAGCAACCTCTTTAACAAGCTGTGCACCCATGTTTTCAAACTTGTTTTTTAAACAGACCTCTTTGGCAACAGTCACACCATCTTTGGTCGAAAGTGGGGCGCCAAATCCCTTTTTAATCACTACATTGCGCCCCTTTGGACCCAAAGTAACACTAACCGTCTTCGCTAACTTTTTGACGCCTTCGTGGATTTTTTTTAGGGCGTCCTCTTTAAACTGAAACATCTTTGTCATACAACTTCCTTGATCTTGTTAATTAATTTGGCCTACACCAAGACACCTAAAATATCTTCTTCAGATAAAATCAAATATTCGGCCTCTGCATCCTCACCCTTCACCTCAGTACCAGAGTAAGAAGAGTACAAAACGCGATCCCCAACATTGACTGTCATCGGCTCCAACGTACCATCTTCTTTACGTGCGCCCTCTCCACGTGAGACTACCTCACCCTCTTTTGGTTTTTCCTGTGCACTGTCAGGCAGAAGAATGCCGCCCTTTGAAGCTTGCGCCTTGCAACGCTTGATCAATACTCGATTGCTAAGTGGTCGTATCTTTTCCATCTGTAAACCTCTCTTGTTAAAATAAAAACTATTGATAAAGCATTTTATCAAGGCCTACAGGTTGCTGTCAACAGGGATCTTCAAGTAGAGTAGCTGGAAATTAAATATTTTTTTCTAGTTTCCTGAAATTGATCTCGCCCCTCAACGCACATCTGACGCAACTTCCAAATGCAATATTTTTCTTTAGAGATTAGCTCCAAAACCTTCTCGGTTCCATTCAGCTTATGAAAGAGTCGTTGCTTCATTTTAGACTCAGACATCTTCTGCAAAGCCAACGCAAACTGCTCTGGATAGAGCTGCTTCAAGACCCCCATTAAAGTGTATTGTGTTGTGATAGGAAGAAAAGTGGCTGGATCCTGAATCATAATGCGCACACCTTGGCACGCTTTGGCCTTAAATTTGCCAAAAAAGGGGCGATAAAAGCAGGGTAAAAAGGCAACTCCTGGAAGATTTTGTGCTTCTAATTGTTCGTGCAACTTTGCAGCATCGATCCACGGAGCCCCTATTAGTTTAAAAGGCTCTGCATACCCAACGCCAATGTTCACAACAGAGAGGTGTCCCAAAAGGCCCGTTGTTGGATAAAAAAAGGGTGTTTCCGATTCAGGGATTTGAGGGCTCGTAGGCACCCAAGGCAGCCCCGTTTGCTCAAAGAGTTCTCCGCGATGATAATCTTGCATCTCTATGACATGCAAATCACATCCGACTTTGTATTCTTCATTGAAGAGCTTGGCCAACTCGCCGATGGTCATTCCATGACAGTAGGGAATATTGACATACCCCACAAAAGAGCGCCATTTTTCTTCTAACAAGGGGCCATCCACCACACACCCTCCCATCGGGTTGGGACGATCAAAGACAAGCAACGGAATTTTATACTTGGCAGCCTCCTCCATGCAGTAAAATAGTGTGGAAATAAAAGTATAGGAGCGAGAGCCAATATCTTGAATGTCATAAATTAAAAGATCGACATCCTCGAGCATCTTTTCTGTAGGCCGGCGCGTCTCCCCATGCAAGCTAAAAAGGGGAATCTCTTTATATTTCGCATGATCAATGTGTTCATAGGCATATCCATTGCCATAGTAGCCATGCTCTGGGGCAAAAACTGCTTGCAGCTTATAGCACTTGCCTGCGTGTGCGTACAAAAGATCTAACGTTGATTGAAAGTTGCCATTGACAGCTGTATGATTTGAAATCAACCCAACACGCTTGCCTTGTAAGTAGTGCTCATACATTTTCTTTTCAAAAAACGTGTCAGCCCCAACCTTAACTTGTGCAAAACAAAGTTGTGACAAAAACGCCAAAACAACTACAACAGATAACATGGCTCGTGCAGAAGAAAAAATCTTAAAACTCCTTGGTACTCTTGCCCCTAATATAGAAGAAAAAGAGGAAGCGGTCAAGATCGCAAGCGCCCTTTTGCGCGCTATGCACCAAGAGAGATCTCGCAAAGAAAAAGGCAAAGAAAAGTGGCTTGCGCGCATGGTGCAAGATCCCACTGGAAAAGAGTTCATGACGCAAATGACTGATCAATGTTTCCGCAGTCAAAATGTAGAGCGTACCTCTAGCCAAATTTGTTTTCTGATCGAAAAATATGGGATCCCCACCTTTTTACCTTTCGGGGAGCAAGCCCTCTTTTTTCTCTTTCGCTCCTTCAACCGCTTTTTTCCTTCAAACTTTCTAAAGGAGATCAAAGAGCACCTCAAAAAAGAGATGGCGCAAGTGCTCTTTACAGATGAACAAAAACTCCACTCTTTTATAAAACTCTGCCAAAAACAACATTGCCAGGTGATCCTCAACCACCTTGGAGAGGCCGTGTTAGGGGAAAAGGAGGCCGATGCTCGCTGTAAGCTCTACCATCAAAAGCTCCTGGATCCAAACATTTGCCACCTATCTATCAAAATTTCTAACCTCTACAGCCAAATCAGCATGGTTGCCTGGCACCATAGCCTTGAGACACTGAAGCAAAAACTTGCCCCTATCTATGAGCAAGCTGTGAAGCAGGAGAAGGTGATCACCCTTGACATGGAAGAGTACAAGGATCTTGAGCTCACCTGTACTCTTTTTCAAGAGCTCCTCTCCGAAAGACGATTTTTACACCTAAAAGCAGGCATTGTTTTACAAAGTTACCTTCCAGAGGCAGCAACCTGGCAACAAAAATTGACCCTGTGGGCCCAAGAGCGCCATCAAAATGGAGGGGCGCCGATCCACATTCGACTCGTCAAGGGAGCTAATCTATCGATGGAAAGGGTAGAGGCCTCTTTAAGAGGGTGGCAAACAGCAACCTTTGAGACAAAATTAGAGACAGATGCCAACTACAAAAATATGGTTGCCTATGGATTATCTGCAGACCATAGCCAAGCCGTCACAACTTGTATTGCAAGTCACAACCTCTTTGATGTTGCCTACGCCCTAATTCTGGCAAAAAAAAATGGTGTGCAGAGGCAAGTGCATTTTGAGCTACTCGCAGGCATGGCCGAGCCAATGCGACGCACTCTGGCAAAAATTGTCCCCTACACGCACCTCTATTGCCCGCAAACAAGTGATCGTGATTTTCACCATGCTCTCTCCTACCTAATCCGCAGGCTCGATGAAAACACAGGCGAGAATAACTTTCTAAGAGACCTATTTTATCTCAAACCAAATAGCGACGCCTTCAAAAAACAAGAGGAGAATTTCTTTGCAAGCTTAGATAAAGCCCCGACTCTCTCGACAACAAAAAGAAGAAAGCAAAATCGCACCCTTGCCATAGATGCACCCTTTTGCAACGAAGAAGATACCGATTTTACCCTTCCAGAAAATCGCCAATGGCTCTACCAACATCTAGAGCAATGGAAAGGAGAAAAAAAAGAGCTTCCCCTACATAATCGAAAAAGAGTTGAACAAGCAGTTGCAACAGCTAAAGATTTTCAAAGCGATTGGCAACAGATCGAGCGAACCACCTTGCTTGTAAATGCAGCACAAGAATTTCGAAAAGAGCGCGGCAACCTAATCGGTGCAATGGTAGCCTTTGGCAATAAAAACGTCGAAGAAGCTGATGTTGAAATTTCAGAGGCGATCGATTTTATCGAATACTACCTGCGCAATTGGAAAAAGTTGCGGGCACTCACAGAGTTTAAATTTGAGGCCAAGGGGACTGTTTTAATCACTCCTCCCTGGAACTTTCCCTGTTCTATTTCTGTAGGCACCATCGCCGCCTCCCTCACCACAGGAAATTGCGTGCTTTACAAATCACCACCCGAGACCACCGCGATCAGTGCCCTTGTCGCAGAGATCTTTCACAAAGCGGGTATCCCCCAAAAAGCACTCCAGCTCATCCTCTGTAAGGATGATCCTGAGGGCTCCTTTTTAATCCAACATCCCGACATTGATACCGTCCTTCTCACAGGAGCAACAGAGAGTGCCCGAGCCTTTTTAAAAATGCGCCCAACCCTGGATCTCTATGCGGAAACAGGTGGAAAAAATAGTATGATCATCACAGCCATGTGCGACCGCGATCTGGCCATTAAGGATCTGATCAGCTCTGCTTTTGGACACGCCGGACAAAAATGTAGTGCCGCAAGCATCGCGATCCTCGAAAAAGAGCTCTATGAAGACCCAAACTTTTTAGAGCAACTTGTGGATGCAACAGAGAGCCTACACTGCGGATCGGCCTGGGATCTACAAACAAAAATCCCGCCTCTAATACGTCCCCCTCAAGAGGCCCTCAAGCGAGCACTCACAACCCTCGAGCCAGAAGAGAGTTGGCTTCTCAAACCCAAAGAGCTACCTGGCAACCTGTGGTCCCCCGGAATCAAACTAGGAGTCTCCGAGGGCAGCTATACCCACCAAACCGAATTTTTTGGCCCACTTTTAGCCGTGATGTGTGCAGAGAATCTAAAAGAGGCCATCTCAATTGCCAACAAGACACCCTATGGTCTTACAAGTGGTTTGCACTCGCTAGATGAGCGTGAGCAGAAAGTGTGGAAAGAGCAAATTGTAGCTGGAAATCTCTACATCAACCGCACAACGACAGGAGCCGTCGTGCGCAGACAACCCTTTGGAGGATGCAAAGCAAGCTCCTTTGGTTTAGGGGCCAAAGCAGGGGGACCCAACTATCTACTCCAACTGGTTACCCCCACAGAAATCTTCCCCCCTCAGGAGCATGAAAATCTTCCAGCCTCTCTTGCCCCTCTGATCTCCTGTTTAAAACCATTGGGGCTCGATGATGCCGAGGTGACCACTTGGAAAGTAAGCGCCCAAAGTTACGTGCACTGGAATAAGATCTTTAAAGATCCGCAGGATCCCTCTTGCCTTCTTGGACAAGACAATCTGCACTACCACGTAGCAAAAGAGCGTATCTACCTTCGCCTCACAGATAAGACGCTACCACTTGATTTTACACGCATTATTGCTGCTGCGATGATTGTAGGCACCCCTCTCGAAATCTCTGCCTCTCGAATGGTTGCCCTGCCAAAACTCAAGGGCGTATCATTGGTTCAAGAAGAAGAGTCTAACTTTGTCAAGCGGGTGGACAGAGAACAAAATTCTGAAGTACGTCTCATTGGAGGCGAAGGCCCCTGCTTAGGAGGGGTTGGGATTGCACCATTCAAGGGGCCTGTCTATGCAAGTGGTCGCTTGGAACTTCTTAATTATTTACGTGAAGTTTCTTTAAGTCACACCACCCATAGGTATGGTTATCTTCCTTGCAATGAGGGTTAAAATGTAGTAGTATCTCTGCTCATATGACACATACATTGAACCCCCATCAAATCTCTGCCGTTAAACACATTGACGGTCCTCTTCTTGTAATTGCAGGTGCCGGCTCCGGAAAAACACGCGTTGTAACCAACCGGATTGCCTACCTCATCCAAGAGGGGATTGCGCCTAACAAAATTTGCGCTGTTACCTTTACCAATAAAGCTGCAGGCGAGATGCAGGAGCGTATTGGGCAGCTGCTTGTCGAACAAAATGTCTCTTCACACCCGACCATTTGTACCTTTCATAGTTTGGGCGCACGCATCATGCGCGAGTCGATTCAACACTTAGGCTACAAGGCAGATTTTGTGATTTACGATGAGGATGACACGAGCAAATTGCTTCGTGGGTGCATGCAATCGTTAGATATTTCCAAAGAGAGTGCCCAATTTAAACTCTTTCGTAAGCTGATCTCCCACTCCAAAAACCAGCTCCAGGAAGTGGGCGACATGGATTTGAGTGATGAATCCTCGCAGGTACAAGCTTCGTTTCCTGCCTGCTACAAGCTCTACCAAGAGCGTCTTTTGCAAGCTAATGCGTTGGATTTTGATGATTTGCTCTATTTAACTGTGCGTCTTTTTAGAGAGCATCCCGAGGTATTGGAGCAATATCAGCAAAAGTGGCCCTATCTATTGATTGATGAGTACCAGGACACCAACCGAGCCCAATATTTGATTGCGCAATTGCTCGTTCAAAAAAGCAATAATCTATTTGTTGTGGGCGACCCCGATCAATCCATCTATTCGTGGCGGGGGGCCAACGTACGCAACATTTTAAACTTTGAGCGTGATTTCCCTGGGGCAAAGATTGTGCGCCTCGAGCAAAATTACAGAAGCCGCAAAAATATCTTGGATGCGGCCAATGCCCTCATCAAGCACAACAAAAATCGGCTTGAAAAAAACCTCTATAGTGACCGTGGAGATGGTGAAAAAATTTCCTACTACATTGCTGAGGATGAACATGATGAGGCGGACTTTGTTGTGGGCGAAATTGATCGCCTCAGAAATGAAGAGATGATTCCGCTCTCAGAGATCTGTATCTTTTACCGCACAAACTTTCAATCACGTCGTTTTGAAGATTATCTTTTACGCATGCGTATTCCCTACCAAATCATTGGGGGAATCTCCTTTTATCAGCGCCGCGAAGTCAAAGATATTTTGGCTTTTTTGCGTCTAATTGTCTCAGACCAGGATATTGTCTCCTTTGAGCGCACCATCAATATTCCCAAGCGCGGGATTGGGGATACGACAATCAATAAAATCTGCCAATTGTGCGAGCAAATTGATACGCCTACCTTGGCAACCTGTCGTGCGCTTGTTGCTGGCGAGCAGACCATGCGCTTACGCGAGAAGCAAAAGATTGCACTGAAGGAGTTTTTGGATCTCATAGATGAGCTAAGAGAGGTACACAAGCAGGGGTGCCTACAAACAACTGTCATCGAAACGATCAAACGTACCAACTATTTTGACTATTTGCGCCAAGACAAAGAGACCTTTGAAGATCGTCGTGCAAACGTTGAGGAATTGATTACCAAGGCGCACGAATTTGAAGGTTTTTATGAGGATCCGACCTTAACCCTCTTTTTGGAAGAGCTTTCATTAAAGGGCAACTTGGATGAATCGGATTTAGAGGCTGAAAAACTGAATCTTATGACGGTGCACAATAGCAAGGGGCTCGAGTTTGATGCAGCTTTTTTGGTGGGCATGGAAGAGGATCTCTTTCCGCATGCCAATTCTCGTTCAAGTTATGAGGCGGTCGAAGAGGAGCGCCGTTTGTGTTACGTGGGGATGACGCGCGCAAAAGAGCGGCTTTACTTTACGGTATCGAAAACACGCTTTATGTGGGGCTCTTACCGAGTGATGCGCTTAAGTCGCTTTCTAAAGGAAATTCCCCGCAACTACCTAAAAACGATTTCTTAGATTTTTCTATTTTGTTTACAAATTTGTAGGGGAATCTGCTATATCTCGAGTTTTGGATACCCAAAATTTGAGAGCCTTGTGAGTGGAAGATTTGAACAACTAACAAGCGGCCACCTGAAGCAGACACAACGGTTGATTTTGTCTCCGCAGATGAAACAGGCACTCAATTTACTGAAACTGCCTGTCCTTGAACTATCTGCTGCCATTTCAGAGCAACTCACCACAAATCCCATTTTGGAAGTGGATAACGAGTCAAGTCATCCAGAAATTGATGATCTTTTAAACTCTCTTGGTCCAGCCTTCAGGCAAACAAGCGTTCACAAAGAAAAAGCTGATAATCTAAGGGAAATCATCGAAAATAGCTATGCTGCCACCCCCACCCTCTACGATCACCTTACTGAACAGGCAAGACAACGTTTTTCTGACTCCAAAGAGATCAAAGTCGCCGAGCAGATTATTGGAAATCTAGATGAAAAAGGCTTTTTAACGGTTGATCTTACCGAAATTTCCCTCTTTGCCAATGCATCAATAAAATTGTGTAAGTCAGTGCTCACAGAAATTCAAACATTTGATCCCACTGGAATCGCGGCACGCAATCTACAAGAGGCTCTCTTAATTCAGCTAAAAGCCAAGAAATTAGAAAAAAGCCTCGCGTACACTATTGTAAAGCGATTTTATGAACAAATGCTCCACAATAAAATCCCCCAAATTTCAAAAGAATTGAATTTTTCGACAGAAAAGATCTACAAAACAATCCAAAAAGAGATCACACCGCTAGAACTTGCCCCCGGAAGAGAATTTTGTACACATCATGAGCAACAAAAAGCGCACACAATTGCTCCAGATGCCATTATCTACTTTGATGAAAATGAATGTAAAATCGTAATCAATGATGATAAAATCCCTCATGTGCGCCTTAGTCCGCATTATTTGCAGATGCTAGAGGATAAAACACTCTCTGCTGAAGCGCGTACCTACATCCAAGAAAAATTATTATCTGGCAAATCATTCATTCGAAATATTTTTGAACGCAATCAAACCCTCTACCGCATTGTGCAAGAAATAGCGAACTACCAAAAAGCCTATCTTTGTGATTTAAAAGCTCCTCTTTTGCCCATGACAATGAAAACATTGGCTGAAAATCTAGAGTTGCATGAGTCAACCATTGCCAGAGCCTGCTCCAATAAATATCTCTATACACCAAGAGGGACTCTCTCTTTTCGCTCTTTTTTCACGCAAGGCTATACTACAAAAAAGGGCGATGAGATCTCCTCAACAAGTGTGAAGGAGCTCTTGAGTAAAATCATTGGAAAAGAGAATCCCTCTGCTCCCTTTTCTGATGAAGTGATTGCAAAAATGATCAAACAAAAGGGCATCGCGTGTGCTCGCAGAACGGTTGCAAAGTACCGCAAAGAGTTAAATATTGGAAATACCTGCCAGAGAAAGATCCACCGATAAAAGCAGCTGCCTGATTCTTAGTTGAGTGCTTTGCTCTTTTTGCAGATATTGCCTAATTTGCACCTCGCTCATTTTGGCAAAACCAACTATCTCCTGATCTGTGAGAAAGAGGATAGTTTTTTCTGCCTTCGTTTTAAAGAGCGCACACAACTTTTTTTTTGTCTTTTTAAAGAGAAACTGTCGCCTACAAATCCGCCATGTCATACCTGCGATATAGGCAACCAAAATCCCCCCAAAAATCAACTGGAGCCAGGAAAAATAAAAAGAAAAGACAAACAAACAAAGCAAGACAACAAAAAATAGACTCTCCTTGGGAGAGGAAAAAATAGGCCCCCAGAAACGGCGGTACCCTATTTTAGAGGTTTGATAGGCTAAAATCTCCTCAAATTTAGGCTCTTCAAATCTATGACGAATCGCATGGACAGATTCATGCTCTAAAAGTTCCTGAGAATCATACAGGCTAAAGATGCGCTTTTTTTGTTCTAATCGTTTGCGCAATTGAATTGTAATATGATCCCCTTCAACCCACGTCGCACCACCTTCCCAAATCCTTAAATTGCGATTACTATATAAAACCTCAATCCAATCAGGTTGCATCGAATAAACCGTACATGCTGAGCCCCGCTTTTTGCTAACAGAGGCAATTCTCTTTAAAAATTCATCTTCTGATTCTTTAGGAGCTGCAATCAATCCTCGATCTGTAAGAGAGATCAGCGCCTTATCTGAAAGTTGCATTGCCAAATTTCTCAAATTTAGGTTTTAATAGTTGAGCTATGATTACCAAGAATGCGATTGCACACCTGATTCTCCAACATACCCCTAAATTGGACCGATTGCAAAGAAGAAAATATCTTGAAGAATTTGGCTCCGCAGAAAATCTAGTAGAATATGGGCTAAACAAAAATAAAGAGCGCCTTGTAAATCAATTTGACATCTCAAGCGATTGGAAAAAAGAGTTGGAAATTTGTGAAAAAGAGGAAATTTCTTTAGTTGCCATAGGGGATCCTCTCTACCCCACTCTATTTAGTAAGCTCAAGGCTCCCCCAAATCTACTGCGCATGCAGGGAAAAGCTGAAGCGTTACAAAAGCCCATTGTTTCAATGGTTGGCACGCGCAATGCTACCCTCTATGGCAAGGAGATCGCTTTTGAGATTGCGAGCCAGTTGGCCTACTCTGGGGTGGTCGTCGCAAGTGGCCTGGCACGTGGCATCGATACTGCATCCCATAAGGGAGCCCTGAGCAGGGGTGAAACGATTGCCATCATTGGTTCGGGGTTAAAGAGGCTCTATCCAAGAGAAAATGAAAAATTGGCTGAAAGCATTGCAAATCAAGGGGTGGTTATGAGTGAATATCCACTTTTTACACCTCCTGCTCGTTTTACATTTCCGCAGCGCAATCGATTGATTGCTGCTGCATGTAAGGGGATTGTTCTGATAGAATCCCCAGAAAAAGGTGGATCGATGATTACGATGGAGTATGCTGAAAAGGAGAACAAAGAGCTTTTTACCATTCCGGCACGTTTAGAGATGGAGACATTTAAAGGAAATTTTGCACTTTTAAAAGAGCAAAGGGCCTTGCTTATCGAATCGGCTGCTGATATTTTAAACCGATTGCAAATATTTTCAAAAAAGAATAAAGACAAAATAAACATAGAACTAAACTCAGAAGAGCAAAGGCTTCATTTGCCACTATCTGATGGAGAAAAATCAATCAATGAGCTTGTTTTGTTGACACAATTGCCCATGATGCAATTGAATGTTCTTCTAACACGCTTAATTTTAAAGGGCCTGGTGAAGGAATTTCCAGGAAAAGTATACAAATGGGTAAATCATTAATTATTGTAGAGTCTCCTGCTAAAATCAAAACCCTAAAAAAGTTTTTGGGAAAAGATTTTGTATTTGCATCGTGTTACGGCCACGTGCGCGATTTGCCCCAAAAGGGGTTTGGAATTGATATCGAAAATGATTTCGAACCACAATATGAGGTCATGGCAGAAAAAAAGCAGGTAATGTCAGACCTCAAAAAGGCTGCAAAAGATTGTGATACTGTCTACCTCTCTCCCGACCCTGACCGCGAGGGAGAAGCAATTGCTTGGCACATTGCAGCTCTTTTACCTAAAAAAACCGTGATCAAGCGAGCCGCCTTTACAGCGATCACCAAGGAGGCTGTGCAGTCCGCCTTATCAGAGACAAGCGAGGTGAACATTGCACTTGTCAATGCACAGCAAGCAAGGCGCCTGCTCGACCGCATTGTAGGCTATAAAATCTCTCCTATTTTAGGGAGAAAGCTAGGGCGTCGTTCGGGAGTATCAGCTGGACGCGTTCAATCGGTTGCCCTAAAACTTGTTGTAGACAGGGAAAAGGAGATCGAACGTTTTGAGCCCGTAGAGTACTGGAATATTGGTGCGCTGCTAAAAAATGGTGACCCTTCTAAACAATTTAGCGCCTCCCTCTACTCAATGGATGGGAAAAAATGGGAAAAAGAGCCTAAAACAAAGAGTCGCTTTACCGTAGGCAATGAAGCTGATGCTAAAAAGATTACGGAGAAGCTCGAAAAGGCAAGTTATAAGATCCAAAGCGTCGATAAAAAGGAGAAAAAGAGGTGGCCAGAGCCCCCCTTTATTACCTCAACGTTGCAACAGGAAGCAAGTCGCCACTTTGGGTTTGGGGCCCAGAGAACGATGAGCATTGCTCAAACTCTTTACGAGGGTATTGATCTTGAAAAAGAGGGTGCCGAGGGTCTGATTACCTACATGCGTACCGACTCAGTGCGTGTAGAGCCTGTGGCTATTTCTGCAGGAAGGGATTGGATTGGCCAAAAATATGGTGCAAAGTATTTACCCGAAAAACCAAAGCAATATTCGACCAAAAAAAGCGCACAAGATGCCCACGAAGCGATCCGTCCCACAAATATGGGGCATCCGCCTGAAGTTGTTAAACCCTACCTTACAAAGGACCAATTTAATTTATACACTCTCATTTGGAACCGCTTTATCTCATCTCAAATGCAACCTGCTATTTATGATACAGTGGCTGCCAACATCGAGACAGATCAGGAAATTGTTCTAAGAGCCACAGGATCCACCATCAAGTTTCGTGGATTTTTAGTGATCTATGAAGAGAAAAAAGATGAAGATGATGCCACAAGTAAAGATAAGCTTTTGCCTCCATTACACGAAGGCCAAGAGCTCTCTTTAATAAAGGTCACAAGCGACCAAGCATTTACCCGCCCTCCTCCTCGTTTTTCTGAGGCTCTTTTAGTAAAAGAGTTAGAAAAATCTGGAATTGGAAGACCCTCTACCTATGCCTCCATCATGAATAAAATTCATGGGCGCGCCTACACAGTAAAAGAGGGGGGGCGCATTAAGCCAACAGAACTGGGGGAGGTAATTGCACAATTTCTTGAGACCAACTTTCAAACGATCATGAACATTGGCTTTACAGCTCAGATGGAGGATACTCTAGAGCTTGTGGCAGCAGATGAAAAGGAGTGGAAGACAGTTATCCGAGAATTTTGGGCACAATTTTTTCCAACCGTTGAGACTGCCGAAAAAGAAGCCTTTATTCCCAAAATTGACACCAGCATTGAATGCCCAAAATGTAAAGAGGGAATATTACAAAAAATTTGGTCTAAAACCGGCTATTTCTTTGGATGCGCGCGCTATCCAGATTGTGATTTTTCAGCCTCGCAAGAGGAGTTAAATTTTAATAAAAATGATTACGCAGAAGGGTTTAATTGGGAACAACCCTGCCCAATATGCAAGGGAGGCACAAAGTTGCGCCATGGGCGCTTTGGCCCCTTTTTAGGCTGCGTGGACTATCCGAAGTGCAAGGGAATTATCAATATTCCCAAAAAAGGTGAAGAGATCGTCTTACAAGAGGAGCTGCCACCATGTCCGGCGGTTGGCTGTGATGGCAAACTAATGACCAGGCGCTCGCGCTTTGGAAAACGTTTCTTTTCCTGTTCGACATTTCCCGACTGCGATGTGATTGTAAACGACCTAAAAGAGGTCGATAAAAAGTACCATGACCATCCAAAAACGGCCTACGTCAAAAAGGCTGGAGCCAAAGGGAAGGGAGGGCGCTTCCAAAAGGAGCAAACTCTCTCAAAGGAATTGGCCGATGTAGTGGGTGAAAAGAAGCTATCGCGCGGTCAGGTTACCAAAAAGATCTGGGAATATATCAAAAAGAATAATTGTCAGGATCCTTCGAACAAACGTACAATCATTCCGGATGAAAAACTAGCCAAGGTTTTTGGCTCCACAGAACCAGTAGATATGTTTCAGATGGCGCGCCTACTTTCTAAACACTTTTTATAGTCATTGAATCTCTTGGCTAAAGGTGTGCACGATTTTTTCTGCCTCTACAGCCCTGTCAAAGAGTTTTAAAAAGCCATGATACTGCCATGTCCTTAGATATTGCGAGTAATCCCCATCAAAACAATTTTCAAGAGACTGAGTTTGTCCTGTTGGCAGCAGAAAATAATTCTTATCAAATGGGATCGATAGGATCTGTTCAGCAATCTCTTTTGTATTCGCTTTTAAAACCTGAAAATATTTCAAAAATTGAGGCTCTATTTTTTTAATACTACCCATCAAGTTATTTAACTCTTCTAGAGTGTACTTATTCTTCATAAGGTCCAATCTAATGGATTTTACCTCTACACTATCCATCAACTCGATAAAGCCAGCATATGCTTTCTGAGTATCATGTATTAAATTACATAACCAAAAAACAGCTGCTTTTTTTTCTTCCCCTTCGGCGAACTTAATTCCTAATCTCTTCAAGTTTTCAGCAGACAGATTGCTCTTAATAATAATATTTTGTGCCTCAGTCAAAAAATCAGGTTGCCTACCCGCTACTAAAAGAGTTTCTTTAGTTACTGTACAAAGAGAAGGGGTCGTTTCTTGAAGTTCTGCAGAAAGTTTTTTCATATGATAAAAAAATGCATAACTTTTATCTAAGAAACGCACTTGTTCGCTTGCCTTCTCTAATGAAATGTTGCGAATTCCTACTGCACTCTCGCTAACTGCTGCCGCACTAGAAGAAGATGAACTCGATGACGAAAGAGCTACCGCACTAGAAGAAGATGAACTCGATGATGAACTCGATGACGAAAGAGCTGCCGCACTAGAAGAAGATGAACTCGATGACGAAAGAGCTGCCGCACTAGAAGAAAAACTTCTCTCTTCCTCTTTTTCCCATATGGTCGCAAGTCTTCTTTGCCCTACCATGTTTTTTATAATTTGCTCACATTCCACCTGATGCAATGCATGCCAATCATTTGTATAACACTCTTGGCTACAATATTTTGCCACTTGACAGAATCCACAATCATGCAAAACAGGGCTCTTTGCTACTGCTTGTGCGCCCGCTTGGCTTGCACACGTATTGTTCCAACACTCTGCATTAGCTCGGGAATCAAAACGTTGCATTACAGTTGTGTGTACCTGGGCATGCCTGGCTGCACTTGTGTCATCGGGCATGATTGCTTGACAATAGCTACAATCATGAAAAGTATTATAAGCTGCTGACGAAGTTGAAGAATCCATATTACCACCTAAATATATTAGTTTAAAAAAAATATTTAAACACAATATACGCTCTTTTTGTTAAAAGATTATAAAGATGTTATTTTTCAATTCATTCCACCCCTATATTTAACATTATGAGCTCTAAGTCATCGTTTAAGTCATCGTTGTCTAGTGGCATTTTTTGACACAACTCATAAAACAACTGAAGTTGTTTCTTAGATATACTATAAAATTTTGAGGCACACTCCTGATATTGCCTCATTACTAGAGCCATCATGTGTGAATTTTTAGGGTAAATTTGTTCTTCCCTAAGTAAATAGACTGCCTTTTTTTCACATTGCCGGATCCTTCTCCTAGCTTCAAAAGATTTTTCTTTCAAAACATTTAACTGCTCTCGCAATTTTTGCTCCTTTTGAAGGGATGAATGAGCAACTCGAGTAAAGAGATCAATATAATCTGCGCACTCTTTTGTGCACTCTTTTAACTCAGTAAATTCTTTTTTATACCTCGCCCTCTCTTGGTTCATAGCTCTTGCAACAGTAGGAACACGTGTTTTAGCAATAAAGATAGGAGCTCTTGAATAAGGAGCTTTTCCCAGCTTAGCAAAGGCAGAACGCCTGGAAATAACAAGATTTGATCGTCTAGCCGGAGCAGAGCCCTTCTTTCCACTGGCTTGCGCGCGCGCTAAAGCCGAAGATGTTTTTATAATTTTAAGACACTCTTGTGCATGAAAAGCCCAATCAATTTGTTGGCATTTACGACCACAATAAAGCGCCACCTTACAAGTAAGACATCGATGCAAAAAAGGAGGCTTTCCTCCAGCTGCACTTGTGTCATATCCACAATCACCATTCCAGCACGCCAACTTGGAAGGGACTCCCAGGAGCTGCATAACCGTTGCGTGCACTTGTAAATGTCTTCGCTCACTTGTCTCTTCTGGCAACAACCTTTTACAAGGAATACAAGCCTCAAAATTCTCACCAGAACAAATAACTTGACGCACAGAACTCATTTTACTCCTAAAATAGATAAACTTTTCCTATGAAAATGAAGATATCTACAAACAATTAAGAAGTCATTAAAAATGAATGATTTACACTGTTTTTTCTTGTTGTTTATTGGCTTTACGCTGCTCCTGGCCTAGGCGACCAAGGTCATATCCATCATAATCTACAAATTTGAAGAAGGGCTCAAATAAAGGAAATTTTTCAATCACTTGCGTTGCCAGCTCTTGCGCCATATAGCGGTAGCTCGGATGGCCCGCAGCAGAAGAGCGTAATTCACATAGCCAGGTTAGAGCTCGCAGATTGATTTGAAAATACCATTTCACATTGTAGGCCATTGGCACAATATACTGTGCCTCTTCGGGAAGATTTGGACAAATTTGGTCAAATGCCTTCTTTGCACGCTCCAGTGCCTCGCGATATTGTTTTTCTATTGGTGTATCTAAAATTTCGTTAGAAATATAGTAACCATAATTGGTGGTAAGAAGCTGTCTTTCTTGCGTCAAAATACGGTGTCTATGTAAATCACGGTAGGCTCCAAAATCTCCCACAAACTCAAAGGTGAACTGTGCATGCTCTAGCGCACGCGGTGGTTTGTGCCGCCGGTTTTCCCGAACAGATGAGGCAGCATCAAAAATATTGGCGATCTCCTCGTTTTCAAGGCCACGACAGTGATTTTGAAGATCAGATAGACAATGATTGCCCTGCGTATACAAAAGCGCTCCTGCGACTTTATATGCAGCATCAGGGTCGTATGAAATCAATCGTATGCCCTCTTTGCGACCTGTGGGCTTCGGATTATGTTTTTTCGCCACATTTTTGAGTTGCTCTTGGCAAGCATTGAAAAAGTTTTGAAACCCTTCGTGGGTATGATGAGATGTGTCTGCCCTTCGAACAAAAGAGGGAATCACTTTCGAGAGCGCTTCGTGGGATTGTCTGCCTATTTCTTGCAGCTCCGAAAGATTTTGGCTTTGTGTCTTATGTAATAAATATTCCCAAAAACGGCCATTTCCATAAATTCCCATATTTGTCAGGGTACCAGCTGGCAACAATCCCCGTAGGCAATCCAACACCTTAGCGCGCAAGGCTGCTGTATAGGCAGCTTTGGAGCTTTCTGGGTCTTTCGGGTAGCGCTTCTCTAACATTTGCGTTGTGGGACCAATCAGCTCCGAGTAGGTTGCAAAGAGCATATCGCATGTTTTTTGATAGAGCTCTCGGTAGGCAGATGCCATCAAAATGGGCTCTTGATAATAAAGGTATTTGCCATTGACCTTTTGATCAAAGTAGATATAGCGGGTAGATTTTTCAAGGGGAGAGCCTCCAATGCGGCTATCCTCTAACATTTTTGCGGCGATCATCGAGACATTTTCGATGGCTAGATGGGCGCCACCTAGCTCTCCAATCGAGTCATCTCCATATCCATCTAAAATGCGATCGTAAAAATTTTGGGCTTTTTTAATGGCAACAAGTTGGTCTGCGCTACCCTCTTCTTCAGAAGCTTTCTGCCCAACAATAGCTTCAAATTCGGTTTCATCCCCTTGAATAAACTCTTTGAGCAACAAGGAGCGCAGACCTAGGCTAGATCTAGAATAACGCGAAAAAAGCGCCCCCTTAATGACCTCTGGTAAATTTCGCAAAGCAAAAATATTGGAGGAGGTATCTGTAACAAATCTCTCTAGTATTTTGTGCTGCATTTCAGAAAAATCTTCAAACCCTTCCATCTGGCTCATCTCTTAGTTCAGAAAGTAAAGAAGCCTGCCACAAACCCTCCCCCCCAATCAAGCAAAAAGAGGGATTTTCAATTTCCACGCTTGTGGAAAATGTGTGAACGAACGGTTTATACGTCGTTCAAAAGGTGTTTGCAATTTGTTAGTATATAGAATATTGTTTATAAATCGATGGTTATTGACATCCCATCATCAAATTATGAACAATGATTTACAGAGACAAAAACCCTAGTTATAAACATTTCCACAACTTCTAAAGAAGAAGAGTATTATACTCTTAATATTTCTCTTTTTCATATTTTTTACCATGCCCATCATTCGTCCACGTCGTAATAGAAAAAATAGTGCCATCAGAAACCTCGTACAAGAAACCCAGATATCTACCGCTGATCTCATCTACCCGCAGTTTGTAATCGAAGGGCAAGACAAGAGAGAGGTAATAGCCAGCATGCCCGGTATCTATCGCCTTTCAATTGACAAACTTTTAAAGGAGGTAGAAGAGCTCTGCACCCTAAACATCCCAGCTATTGCACTCTTCCCCGCTATTTGCCCTACAAACAAGTGTAGCCATGCGCAAGAGGCCCTCAATCCAGATGGATTGATTCCACGTTCTGTGCGTGCAATTAAACAAAGTTTTCCACATTTATGCGTTATTGCAGATGTAGCGCTCGATCCCTATACAAGCCATGGCCATGATGGCATCATCAGTGCAGCTGGAGAGGTCTTAAATGATGCAACTACAGAAATACTAGCTAAAATGGCCCTTGTGTTAGCAGAAGCAGGAAGTGATTTTGTCGCACCAAGCGATATGATGGATGGTAACGTGGCTGCCGTTCGGCGGGCTCTAGATCTTGAAGGATTTGATCACGTAGGGATCTTAGCCTATTCTGTAAAATATGCTTCATGCCTCTACAGTCCCTTTCGGGATGCCGTCGGTTCACATTTAGCTATGGGTGATAAAAAAAGCTACCAAATGGATCCAGCCAATCAACGAGAAGCTCTGCGAGAGGCATTGCTGGATCAAGAGCAGGGGGCCGATATCATTATGGTCAAGCCAGCCCTCGCTTTTCTAGATGTGATTTGCAAAATCCGAGAGCAGACATCCCTACCGATCTCAGCCTACCAAGTCTCAGGGGAGTATGCCATGATCATGGCGGCTGTACAAAATGGTTGGTTGGACGAATCGAAGGCTTTTTTAGAGAGCCTTCTTTGTATTAAACGCGCAGGAGCCGATATGATCTTTACCTATGCTGCCAAAAAAATAGCCCTTCTTTTTAAAAACGGCGCTCTCGATTTACAATCTCAAAAAGAGATCTACCCACCCAACTCCGATAGCCTGCATCGCGCAACCAAGCCCCCAATCCATAAGTCAGCATCCGTCTAGAAGAGCACTTATAAAAAATTTCAAATGGAATTTCTACAGTGATTCCTCGATCAAAATAACGCACAGAATTGACAAAATCATTTGCATTGGTCAGGGTCATCCACCCAGAAAGACGCAACCCACTTGGAAAGTAGCGCGTCAGCTCCACACGCGCGCCCAAATCTCTTGCCAAAAACTGCCCAAAACTTATTTTGGTAAAGAGACAAAAAGAGGGCATATCAAAATATAGATCCAAGAAGTATTGATCTAAAATTGTGTAGGGTTGATAGGTGGGTTTAAAGCCTTCTAGTTGCCTAAGTGTCGACTGAAACCCGAGGCCTGAATAAGAGCGTTTTTTTAAAAGAGCCCCCTCAATTCCAATCGCAAACAGACTCTTAGCAGGATACCACAAAAGCTCCCCCGCAAGACCTGCATAATTGACCTGAAAATAGCCCAAAGCTAGCCGTGAAAAGAGGGGACAGCGAAAATTTTTCACCCCTTGCAGATACAAGCGATCTGTTGAAAAAGCACCCTGTTGTCGATAGCGAACATAATCGGTTGCCACATTGGGCAGCTGCGAGGGGTTATAGAAATCAAAATCAGAGAGTCCATGTAAGGACGAAAGAAGCGTATAGCTAAACGAGGCATCATAGTACAAACAAAAGGGTAGGTTGCCCAAAATATTGAGGCTTGGACCAAAGTCATACTTAAATTTGCCTCTCGAGCTCCCCAAAAAAGTCTCAAAACGAGGATTTATGCGCCAACAGGGCCTAAGATTTGCACGCTTATATACTAAACATTCGCATTGACGACTTGGCTCAATTGGATTTTTTCGCGGAGTAAGCAGATCAAATTCATACCGACCCATGGAGCCCTCCACATATCGCTCCAGAAACTCTCGCCTATAACAGTAACTTTGGCAAAGCAATTGATTGGCTTCAATTGTTACTGTAAAGCAATTGACATCACGATGGGGCCAGGCAGCAAGTAGATGTTGCAATTGATGGCGCATTTGCGATTCGCGCCACCAACAAAGGTTGACAACAGTTAGGTAAAGACGATTTTGGTCAGGATTTAACCAAGCTGAGCGCAAAAAGAAGCCCTGTTTTTTAAAGGCTGCAGCCATCTGACAAAGAGTTGTCTCCTCAGAAAAAAGAGTTCTACATGGAACAGGATCTTTTATTTTGGGCAATAAACCGCGTGTGGAGCCCCAGTCATAACTTGCTCCTGCACTTAAGGCAAGTTCTCGGCCACGCAAGAGGCTCGCTGAAAAAGAGAGAAAGTTTTTGTAGGTATACTGGAGCCCACAGTTGACCGGAAAATTTGAGATGCGCCCATCTGGATGGGGTTCTCGCTCAGAATTGGAGTAATCAATTGGATCATACTCGGCACTCAAGCAGATCCCTTCCAAAAAGATGTTATTGAGGTGGAAATAGGGGTGCCATGAGGCGGCTCCAAAAAAGCCTCTGGAGGGGCCATGGCTATAGCGTCCAGCGCCCCACCCTAAAGAGGTTTCGAGTCCAATAAGGGACCAAACGTGCGTTGCCACCACAAAATAGTTGGTAAAGAGTTTAGAGCCCATAAAATCCTCGATTCCAAAGGCAAATCCAGGCAGGGCATATCGACTCTGTTCGGGGGTAAAAAGGGCAACTTTGAAGTTGGCCCCACGATCGGCATAATCTCCAAAACCATGGGGGGAGAGACCTCCATCCTGGACCCCCTTAAAAATACGCCAATTGGCAGATAGCTCGACATTTCGAAAGGGTTGCACACGGGAGTTTATGTAGGTATAGGGAGGCACCTTAGCCCCTCCGACCCCAATATCGCCAGGTGAGGCCATGCGGGCCGAGGGGGTAACAAAGTATCCAGTCGAAAAGAGATAGTTGTAGGAGAGGGGTAGAGGACGCTCCAGAACGCAATCTACCCACCGCACCATCTCCAGATCACAGAGGAGGCTCTCAAAATCGATCTCTGCTCTACACTGAGCGCCTAGAAGGCAGAAAATCAGATAAAGAAATATTTTTTTCATGGGGACAGTATAGGAGAATACGTCGCAAATGGCGATCTTAAAAAGAGCTTAATCGAGAATTAATAGAGGTGTGTTATAATAGTTCTTTAACTTTATAAAACAGGAGAAATCTTGATGGATGTTATCGATTCTAATCAGACTCTTTACAACCCAAACTCTCCTAAGGCTAAAAACCTAAGTAAACAGACTCTTAAAGCTCTTCCCTGGGGAATCCTTGCAATCTGTTTTGCCTCGGTGCTTGTAATCACTGCCACACAAGCAACCACACATGTTTTTAGTAAAATATCTCCTGAGGTCGGAAAATTCGCAGATACTCTAGTTGAAAATCTTGGCAGCGGGTGGGGATATTTAGGTTTAGTTGCTTTTACTGCTTTAACAACTGCCAGAACCTATGAAGTATATAGCCAAGAAGATGATTAAGTGTGGTGGCCCGTCTCAACCGCATAGTGGTGTAGACCGCGCTTCACAATATCGATCATCTCAATTTTTGAGGGGCAAATAAAACTTGCTAATGCAAAATCCTCCGGGATTACTTCCAACAACCCCAACTCTTCGGCAAGCTCAAAATCTTCAGCCAAAATCGCCTTAATTAGGTGCATCGTAGGGATGCGCATTGGCATCACCTTGTCATAGACCTTCCCATCAATAAAGGCGCGCTCTTCGCCATGTTGATTGGTGGTAAAGTGGGCTCCCTCTTTGGGGGCAGGCAGGTGGCCCGATAGATAGGCACGCGTGGCAGAATATTTTTTGCGCCCCAATCTAAAAAAGTGCAAAAGCTGCCGTTTTTGATTTTCTAAAAGCACCGAGCAGCTTGTATGATCAAAACCCAAAAAATCCTCAGCAGAGACTTTTTGACCAGTTAAGGGATCACCAGAGATTAGCCGCAAGGGTTGCTCCTCTAACTTATCTGAAACAAGATCTGCAACACAGAGGCCCGCTCTTGCTTTAAAAAAGTTTCGTTTATCAGGCTGCACCCCCTCTCCAGCCACCCCCACCACACGATCGATATGGTAGAGCCCTTGCCCAACCATTTTGCCCACGGCAATGACTCCCGTAACAGAAAGAGACCAGATCACATCCTGTGTGCTGGTGACGGGTGCTATTTTATGAATGTGTAACGATGAGCTGCCACATGGATGAGGCCCCGAAACGGTATGTTTGCAAACACCACCTGCCTCGGTAAATGCCGCACATGCGCTCTCTTTGTGCACAACCAAGTGGACAGAGCCCTCTGTCAAAAGATTGAGCACATCTAATCCATGTTGAAACTCCTTTTCAAAACCCTCAACTTGCATCTCAGCTGTTGGCTGGTAGGGCAACGACTCAACCGCACTGACAAAAATATCGCGGGGAAGGCGCTTTGGATCAGCTATTTTATTAAAAGGGCGCATCCGTATGTAAGGAAAAATTCCTCCTTGCATGAGGCGCTCAAGGATTTGCTCCTTGGATGCACCCGTTTGCATGGGATCGTGCTTATAGAGTTTTTTTTGACCATCTACATTGATGACAACATCAATTAACCTTCGTTTGGCTCCTCTTCTAAACTCCGCAATTGCGCCTGATGCAGGAGATGCAAAAAATTGACCTGCAATACTCTTATTTTCTACAAGGGGCTCTCCAATGGATACACTTTGTCCCTCTTTAACAAGGAGCTTAAAACGGAGATCATCAAAGGGTTCTAGGTTTAGGGCACACTGTTTTATATTTTTAGTAAATGGAGCAAAATCAAACGCTTTTCCCTTGAGTGGAACATCTAAACCTTTTTTAACAACTATATCCACACTTCCCCCTGAAGGCTACATTTGCAACCATTTTTTCTTTTTGGCAAATTGATCTGAGCCCTTCTTCTTTTTTTTCTTTGGCACTTCAGATTCAGCCTCAGAATGTAGCTCTTGGCGCATTTTGTTGGCCATCATTTCTGCGCTTTTTGCCTCCATCTCTTTGCATGCGGCGCGCGTTTCTTCTAAAAGTTGCCACTCTTGCGCTGAGAAGTTTGCACGATTGGAGGCATACTCATCGAGTTGCTCTTCTGTCATACCACTTTCTTGGCGCATCTTCTCCGCCCGCTCTTTTAATTCGTCTAATCGCATCTGTGTCTCAGAAATAATGCCATTATAATCACCCTTTTCCACTGCATCTGCGCGCGCTTGTGTCTCGAGTTGAATGTTGTAGATAGAAAGAATTTCTTCAATCCCATCCATGACCTCTTTATTATTTTCTGGATCTGACATCAAAAAAACCTTGTTAGAAATAAATAATTTTACCTTTTTCTTTATGCAGAAGCTTTTTTTTTATTTCAATGAGTGAGGTGCCAAAGGCGTTGAATATCCTATTTCTATTGTTCTTTTTTTAGCAATTGCGTATATTATTACTCCTAGTAGGGACAAAAATAGGGTTATTTTGATGAGTTATTTAGAAGAGTTTCAACTGTGCGCAGCCAAAAATGATTTAGCACAATTTTTTCGTCTTTGGGAAGAGTATTGTTTGGCAGACCAAGTCGACGAAAAGGAGTTGGTCCAAGTCCTTAAATTAGTTAAAAACTCGACAATTGCTACCTCTTTTGGCCAAATTTGTGAAACTGTTTTGCCTCTTTGGAAAAAACTTGAAAACCAAGAGAGTGCAGATGCAGTGCTTGCTCTCATCTTAGATCTTCAATCTACAAATTCTGTTTTTTTTGCTGACCTTGCACTCGATTTATTAAAGCGCCGTTTTTCAACCCACAAACACTTCAATGAAATCTTGCGCATTGTGGGCTTGCGTTCGCGACAAAACTTTCAAGGTGCTATTTCCAACTTTATCCTGATTAACCATCTTGAAAAAAACAACTTTGTCTTCCACACGGGTGGCTGGGGAGTAGGCGAGATCATGGATGTCTCGTTATTGAGCGAACATATGTCAGTTGAGTTTGAAGGCATCTCAGCGCTAAAAGATCTCTCTTTTAACAGCGCCTTTGGAAACTTAGAGCCTATTTCTTCTGACCATTTTTTAGCCCGCCGCTTTGGAAATCCAGATAAATTAGAGCTGGAGGGTCGAGAGGACCCTGTTGCTATTATCACCTTATTACTAAGGGACTTGGGTCCAAAAACCGCAGCAGAAATCAAAGATGAACTATGTGAGTTAGTCATTCCCCAAGAGGATTGGGCTAGATGGTGGCAAAATGCACGTTCTAAGGTAAAAAAATGTGTGTTAATCCACTCACCAAAATCTGCAAAGGAGCCATTTGTTGCCCGTACTGAGGCTCTTTCTCATGAATCCAAATTTTTACAAACGATCAAAAAGGCAAAAGAGGGCGAGACTCTTTTATTGATTTACAACTTTACGCGTGATTTCCCAGAGATCTTAAAAAACAGCGAAGTGACAGCTTGTATTCGTGAACATTTAGAAAAAATGGTCGTGAAGGGAAGTGATCTGTCTACTTATGAGTTAGCAAGACAAATCCAAGTGGTTGGGCTTTTAGAGGACTTTTTCCCCCAAGAGCACAAGGGCATGCTTCAATCGCAAATTAAGGCGATCAAGGAGATGGAAAATGTTGTGCATAAAATTGAGATTATTGCCTTTAAAAAGCGTGCGCTTGCAATGGTGAGAAAAAGTTGCAATGACTGGGCCTCTCTCTTTTTGCACTTGCTCTTTACGATTGACCAGAACCAACTACGAGACTATCTATTTCGTGAACTGCTCAAAGACAGCGCCTCTGCTCCCCTTGTAAAAGAGAAGATCAAAGAATTACTTCATCAGATGACGATTTTTCCGGACGCCTTTTTTTGGTACTTTCAAAAGGCAGTTTCGAGCAACGACCTTCCATATTCTGACCAGGATAGTCGTCGTCAATTTTTGGAGGCGTATTGCATTTTACTACACTTTATTGAGGGAAAAGAGGAGCACAGGGAACTTGTTAAAAAAATGCACCTCTTTTTGCGCGCAAAACGCTACCTACTGATTCGCGAGATAATAGAGGGAGCATCCGTTGATTTTTTAAATGAATTTTTGCTTCTTGCAAGCAAGTGCTACACGCTATCGCAGCATGACAAAAAGATTTTGCAATCTTTAGCCGAGGTAGTACAGCCTTCGATGAAAAAGAAAGTAAATAGTGAGCAAAAAGAGGAGATCATTTGGACAACAGCTGAGGGCTACCAAAAGTTACAAGAGAAAATCCAACATTTGGGTACCGTTGAGATCATTGAAAATGCTCGAGAGATTGAAGTAGCCCGCGCCTATGGAGACCTTAGAGAAAATTCAGAGTATAAATTTGCTCTTGAAAAGCGCTCTCGCCTACAAGGAGAGCTTAAAACTCTCTCCGGACAGCTCAATCACGCCCGAATTTTAACACCATCGGACATTACAACCAGTGCTGTTGGCCCTGGAACGCAAGTGATTTTACGCTCTGATGATTCCAAAGAAGAGGCTACCTATACTTTACTTGGGCCATGGGAGGCGGATGTGAGTCAAAACATTTTGTCATTTCAATCAAAGTTTGCACAAGCCATGATAGGTCTAAAAGTAAATGAAACCTTTGAATTCCAGGGCGTGAAATTTACAGTTCGTGAAATTAGAAGTTTTTTTGAGCTAGCTCAAAATTAAGGCTTTTCAAAAGATAGAGGTGTGGCATGCAAATTGTGGTAGCAACAACGAATCGACACAAATTTCGAGAGTTTCGCACCCACTTTGCTGCTTTTGATGAAATAGAGCTGCTCTCGTTACTAGACTTCCCAGAATATGTACAGCCCGCCGAGTGTGGGCAGACGTTTGAAGAAAATGCCATTTTAAAGGCCACGCATGCTGCGGCTTTTCTTGAGGCATTTGTGCTTGCAGACGATTCGGGGCTTGTTGTTCCTGCTCTCAAGGGGGCTCCTGGGATTTACTCCCGAAGGTATGCGGGAGAGCATGCCACTGACTTAGAAAATCGGCGCAAGCTACTTAAAGAGATGGCTAGCTTAGACGATTTGGGTAGATCTGCTCACTATGAGTGTTCGTTGGCCTTTGCGTCGCCTGAGGGGCTTCAAAAGTGCGTCTCGAGCATGTGTCATGGTTCGATAGCCACCCAGGAAAAGGGAAGCAATGGTTTTGGGTATGATGCCCTTTTTGTCAAACATGACTATAATCAAACCTTTGCGCAACTGGGAGAGCACATCAAAAAAGAGGTTTCCCATAGGGCCAAGGCTCTGGAGAGACTCTCGCCTTACATCGAATCCCTCGTAGAGCAGCTAACATCTTGATTTTTTTAAAAGGATCTGGGTGAGAGGACTCGAACCTCCGACCTCTTGCACCCCATGCAAGCGCGCTAGCCAGACTGCGCTACACCCAGAAAATAGAATTTGTGTTAGAATCATAGGAATTTAATTTGTTTCAAGTCAATGGTAAACATACACACAGAGGCAATCATAGACCAAATCGAAGAGAGCTGGCGTACAGAGCTCGATAAATTTCTTGGTCCATCCTATTTCGATGAACTTGCCTCATTTTTATCATACGAACGAAGCCACCACCAAATTTTTCCCCCAGAAAATCAAATTTTCAACGCCTTTCATCTCACCCCCTTTGCCAAAACCAAGGTTGTCATCATGGGGCAAGACCCTTACCACGGCCCAAATCAGGCTCATGGCTTGGCTTTTAGTGTGTCAGATGACGCACGGGTGCCTGCTTCGCTTAAAAACATCTACAAGGAGCTTAAAAGCGATTTAGGGATTATCAACGCCACAGGAAATTTAAAGAAGTGGGCAAAACAGGGTGTATTGCTTCTCAACGCAACTTTAACGGTTAGAAAGCATTTAGCTGGTTCCCACGCAAATTCTATTTGGAATGCTTTTACAGATAGTGTGATTGAAGCGTTGGTCCAAAATAAAGAGGGGGTGATTTTTGTGCTTTGGGGCAAGCACGCACAAAACAAATGTTTACCCCTCTTGGAGGATCGGGTTTCAAAAGAGTCTATTTTAATGGCTCCCCATCCTTCGCCATTTTCTGCACGTCTGGGTTTTTTTGGATCTAGCCCCTTTTCAAAAATCAATAAAGCCCTTACAAGTCAAAATAGCAAACCAATTGATTGGCAAATATGATGACAGACCTATCTTCGATTCAATCTGTGGGGCGCGCAACAAAAAGCGCAGCACTCTCTTCCAAACCGGAGGTCTCAATGACCTCTGTTTCTGAGGCAACTGCTGCAAACAAAGCAGACCTTACCAAGGCATTGGAGCAGATCAAGGTGGAGCTAAAAGAAGCCGAGTACGCCTACTCCCTCATGATGGAGATCAAACAGCGACTTCACCAAGCCTACAACGCCACAAACCAACTTTGATGCATTGCCCCTGATCAAATGACAGGTGCAAAAGCTGAATTACGCAACACAACCCAATACCCAGGGAAAACGCATTAAAATTTACGATTGATGGATAAGTCCTAAACGAAGGAGAATAGTCGCCTTAACTGGAGGAGGCTATGGAAAGTGAATTTAATTTAATCAGTCTATTTGGAGAGATA
>Ga0180433_10000769_pt1 | contig 54391 bp, 51 predicted proteins | sample SS_ome_8_FD_132980 | JGI IMG/M metagenome (GOLD analysis project Ga0180433, IMG submission 132980) | Hypersaline lake sediment archaeal communities from the Salton Sea, California, USA - SS_1_D_1 metaG | ecosystem: Environmental > Aquatic > Non-marine Saline and Alkaline > Hypersaline >...
GGATGGTGCCGGCGCTTCTGTCCATTCCCTTCGCTTCTCTCCTGGCGCGCTACCGCCCCAAGAGGCTGGTTGCCGTGTCAACGCTGGTCGGCGTACCCCTGGTGTTCCTTCAGGGATGGGCTCCCAACTACTGGATACTCCTCGCCGCCCGTATCGCCTTCATGGCCATTACCCTGGCTCGAATTCCCGCCCGTCCCCACCTTGTGCGGCAGTGGTTTCCCGCGAGCAGGATCACCCTGGTGAACTCCATCCTGACGGTAGGCATTGGAGCCGCGGCAGCCACCGTCATCTTCGTCACCGGCGACCTGATAGAGGCGCTCAACGGCTGGAGGAACACCTTCTACCTTTTTGGCGGGCTCTCCGCGCTCACCTTCCTCGGGTGGATGGTCCTTGGCCGTGAGAACCCCCACCCCGTCACCGACGTCGCCAGCGAGGCCCGTGAGCCTTTTCCCATCAAGGCGCTGGTCAGGTACAAGGCCCTGTGGCTGCTGGGCATGGGCATCACCGGCGACATGCTGTGCTTCGGTGCCATGGAGACCCTGTGGCCCAAGTTCGCCCTGCAGGAAGGGATAGTGTCGCTGGAGCAGGCCAGCTACTGCCTGGGACTCACCTACTACGGCTTCATGATCGGCTGCATGGTCGGCGGCGTCATCTCGGACAAGATCGGCCGCCGCAAGCCTCTGCTGTGGATTCCGGGGTTCTTCCTGCCTCCGTTGACGCTGGGAATCCTGTTCGCCAATTCGTTTCCCCTGCTTGGCGTCCTGTGGTTCCTGTGGGGGCTCTCGGAGGTCTACTTCCCCATCATCTACACCATACCCTACGAGCTACCCCGGATTAAGACCAGCGAGCTTGCTGTGGCTACCGCGTTTGTCGGGAGCATGTTCACCGCCGGCGCCTCGATAGGCCCGATAATGGCGGGGTACGTTGCTCAAGCCTTCGGTTCCCTCCAGTTGGGCCTGGGGGTGACCTGTGTCTTTCCGTTTCTCCTCGTTGTCGCCGGGCTGCTCATCCCGGAGACCGGCCCCGCGGCGCGACGTGAAGAGACGGCCAGCCGCCAGGAGTAACGCCTTCCGGCGCGAAAGGGGGCGCACATCGGCTGGTCTGGCTCTTGCCTGAAGTGACCGCGGGCGCAGCCGGCAGGGCATGTGTTCCGTGCGGCGAGAGCGGTCGCCTGTTGACAGGCGCGGTGGAAGAGTCTAGAATCTGCGGTCGCAAGGTCGTGTCTCGGGACCATAGGTTGACCAACCTTGCGGATGGCCCGGAGAGAGCAGCCAAGGAGGTAGCCGATGTCGGAACAGCAGGCGACTTACCCGGTATCGATAACAGGTGAACTGAGCGAACCACCCGGCCGTGGCTGGTGGCTCCTCAAATGGCTGCTGGCGCTGCCGCATTACATCGTGCTGGCGTTTCTGTGGGTAGCCTTCTTCGTGGTGACTATCATCGCCTTCTTCGCCATCCTGTTCACCGCGAAGTACCCCAGAGGGTTGTTCGATTTCAACGTCGGTGTCATGCGATGGACATGGCGGGTGGGCTTCTACACCTACCAGGTGTTGGGCACCGACCGGTACCCGCCCTTCACCTTGCGGGCCGGCGGCTATCCCGCCGATCTGGAGGTGGAGTACCCCGAGAGGCTCTCCCGCGGGCTGGTGCTGGTCAAGTGGTGGCTTCTGGCGATCCCTCACTACATCATAGTGGGCATCTTCCAGGGCGGTGGTGAAAGCAACGGCGGGGGGTTGGTCTTCCTCCTCGCCCTTATCGCTGGCGTGATCCTTCTGTTCACCGGCAGGTATCCCAATGACCTTTTCGACCTTCTTGTTGGCCTGAACCGGTGGACCTATCGGGTGTACGCCTACGCATCGCTGATGACAGACAGGTATCCACCCTTCCGGCTTTGGGACCGGTAGCAGACGCCGCGCCGCACCGTGCCGACGGGACTCGGTGACGGTGTCTCTGATGCCTTCCCGCTACGTATCTTCCAGCATGCGCAGTGCGACGGTGGCGGCACCACGCACGTATGCGTCTTCATCCTCGAGCAGCTTCTTCAACCCGGGGACGGCATCGCGCACCATGTCGGGGTCAACGCGGGCGACCTGCGCCACAGCGGTGGCAGCGGCGCTGCGAAGGTTCACATCTTCATGCTCGAGCATCGCGACGAGCTTGGGCATGGCGTCCCGCACCACACCGAGGCCGCTTCGACCGACTGCCAGTAGGGCGGATATGGAGTGCCCGCGTACAAGGTGGTCCTCGTCGTCGAGCAACTCCACCAGCTTCGGGACGACGGGTTTGACGATATCGGGATCGCCCTCGGCGATGACACCGAGAGTCGACACGCTGTGGCCGCGAACGGCGGCATCATCATCATCGAGCATCTTCATGAGCCTGGGAGCGACGTCCTTCACCACGTCAAGACTGGAGGTGGCCAGGCCCCCCAGGGCCGCAATCACACTGCGCCGTACGTTGGCATCTTCGTCGTCAAGCATTTCAGCCAGTTTGGGCGCGGCCGGCTTGACCGACTCGGCATCTATCTGTGCGACCAGCCCCAGGTTTGCCGCAGCAGCCCCACGGACGAGGCCAACCTCATCGTTGAGAAGCCCGGTCAGCTTGGGAACGGCAGGCTTCACTGCCTCGGCATCGTTGCGGGCGATGGTCCACAGGGCGGCGGCAACGGCGCCCCGGATAACCCCCATCTCGTCATCGAGCAGCCCCACCAGGTTGGGAACGGCGTCCCTTACCGCGGTGGCATCGCTTTCACCCACGACCCATAGGGCCCATGCGGCGTTGCGCCGCACATCGGAGTTCTCATCGCCGAGCAGCTCGATCATCCGGGGAATACCCGGTCTCACGGCGCCGGCATCTGTTTCGGCAATCGCGCCCAACGTCGCCGTGGCGCCGCCACGCGCACCGGAGTCCTCATCATTGAGCATTCTCACCAGCTCCCCAACCACCGGCATCCCGCGCCGGTGCTGCTGCACCACGCCGAAGTAGTCGCCCTGCAACACCAGGGTTTCGGTCTCATACTCAGGCTGTTCCATGTCCTTAGCCCCCTTCGGTCTGTGTCGTTCCGTCCCCGGCTTCGCTTATCGCGTCGCCGTACGCTCCAGGTACTTCTTCTTCTCCGCCTGATACAGGGCGGCGTTCTCCTCCACCATCTCCATTATGGGAAGGTCATAGGGACACCTGGGCTCACAGTCGCCGCACTTGCTGCAACTCGCCGCCTTCTCCATGCCAGCGGCAATCCCGCCGGAGAAGAGACGCTCCAGCGGCATACGTCTGAGGAATCCGGTGAAGTTCGTCACCATCGAAATGGGTATGCCCTCGCTGCAGGGCTGGCAGTAGTCACAGCGGCGACAGAACCTTGTGCCCATCTCCTCCCGCATCCGCTGCATCTCCGCATGCTCCGCCTCGGTCATCTCCCGCGGACCCTCTACTACACTCATGATCTGGCGTATCTCATCCGCCTCCTGTATGCCAGGTATGGGAAGCACGTCGGGAAACTGCAGCAGGTACTTGAAGGCGATGTTCACGTTGTCGAGCATGCCTCCAGCGAGCGGCTTCATGGCGATAAAGCCCACGTCATGTTCCCTGGCCAGGGGCAGGAGTTGGTCGGCCGGCTCGGAGGTAACGAAGTTGAAGGGGAACATGACGGTCTCGAAGCGGTCCGACTTCACCGCTTCCTTGGCGACATCCATGGAGTGCGAGGTGACGCCCACATGCCTCACCAGGCCGGCGCTCTTGGCCTCCAGCGCCACGGACAGGGCGCCATCCGGCTCCAGTATCCGGCGATAGGTGTCGAAGTCGCTGACGTTGTGAAGCTGGTAGAGGTCGATCCACTCCACACCAAGCTGCTTCAGGCTCTGCTTCAGATGGGCCTCGATGCCGGCGCGGTCTCGCGAGCCTGACTTCGTGGCAATAATCAGGTGCTCGCGCTGCCCCGCAATCGCCTTGCCGATACGTTCCTCGCTGGTGGTATAGGCATTGGCGGTGTCCAGAAACGTGATGCCGAGGTTGATACAGGTTGTGACGACGCTCACCGCCTCTTCTTCGGTGAGTCTCTGGATGGGTATGCCACCGAAGCCTATGCGGGATACCCTCAGTTCGCTCTTGCCCAGCCTCAATGTGTCCATGGTCTGTCACTGTCGGCACGGGAGTCGCGGTGGCTGCCCGACGCTCTGGTCATTATGAGCCCTCGTACCCTATGAGTCAATGGCCGATGCGAATCGAGCGTGAGCTGGACAAACATGCCATCGACACAGGCAGGTGCCGCTGTCCACATGTGTCGGCCCGCAACGACATCTTGACAGATGGTCGGGAGAGACTTAGCATAGCGATGCTGCTCGTATGAGAAGCCGTTTCCCTGGCTGGGTTCCGGGCTTTGACTGTGTTGGGTGGACAGCGACGTAGGACAATCGTCTCGTTGGAGACTTCACGACGGAGGTGAAGGTCTATGGCTGGCGGCGCTCTGGATGGCATCAAGGTTGTCGAGTTTGCCACCATGGTCTCGGGCCCCTACTGCGGCAAGCTGCTGGCGGACATGGGGGCCGACGTTGTCAAGGTGGAGCCGCGCAGTGGCGACCCGTCGCGTGAGTGCGGCCCTTTCTGCAACGGCCAGGCGCACCCCGAGCGCAGCGCGTTGTTCCTCTACCTCAACACCAGCAAGCGGGGGGTGACGCTGGACCTGGAAACGGCCGAAGGCCGCGAAGCCTTTCAGCGCTTCATCACATGGGCCGATGTCCTCGTCGACAACTACCCACCTCGCTACCTCGAGGGCCTCGGCTTCAGTTGGGACAGCATGTCCGCGCTCAATCCCGCTCTGGTCTACACGTCCATCACTCCCTATGGACGCACCGGTCCCCGAGCCGATGTCAAAGGCGATGAGTTGACCCTGATACATGCCGGCGGGCTGGGGAATCTGATGCCCACTCGCGCCGTCGATATAGACCGCGCGCCGGTGAAGATGGGGGGCCGTCCCGTAGGGTATCACGGCGGCGTCACTGCCGCCCTTGCCACCATCGGGGCGCTGATGGGCCGCGTGAAGACCGGCCGGGGCAGGGCCATCGACGTCTCCCTCCAGGAAGTGATTCTCGCGATGATACAGCCCAACGTGGCCGGCAACCGCTACCACGGCAGCTCATGGAGCCGCGTCCCCGACCGGCCGCCGGCAACGGGGAGAATGAAGTCCAAGGACGGCTACATCATCGTCGGCGCTCCTGAAGACCACCACTTCAGCGCTCTGGTGGAGTTGATGGGCAATCCCGACTGGGCTACCGGCCCGCAATGGAAGTCGATGGCCTCCCGCATAAACCGCATCATGGACATAGCACCGCTGATGGACGAGTGGATGTCGCAGCAGACCAACGAACACATCTACCATGCCGGCGCGGCCAAGCGTATCGCCATGGGGCCCATCAACTCGGCCAGGGACGTGATGAACAGCAGGCAATACGCTGCCAGAGACTACTTCGTTGAGCTTGACCACCCCGAGGCCGGCAGATACAAGTACGCCGGCTGGCCGTACCACATGTCGGCCACACCGGCGCGCGCCAGGTCGGCATCTCCCCTGCTCGGTGAGCATAATCACGAGGTGTACTGCAACTGCCTGGGTTACTCGGCGGAGGGGTTTGACCGCTTGAAGCGCTCTACCGCCATATAGCTCAAGGAGGAGACGAATGGGTGACAGTGTGCTCCCTCTCGAAGGCGTTCGAGTAGCCGATTTCTGCTGGGTATGGATCGGGCCTTACTGCTGCAAGCTCCTCTCCATGCTCGGCGCCGAGGTGATCAAGGTCGAAGGCCACAAGCGCACCGACCTGACGCGGCACAGCGTGATATGGCCTCTGTGTGACTGTGCCACAACAGAGGTGCCGCCGAACCAGGGAATGGCCTTCAACGCCCTCAACATGAACAAGAAGAGCGTCACCCTCGACCTGACGACACTGGAGGGCCTCGAGCTGGCAAGGCGTATCGCCACGCTGAGCGACGTGGTGGTGGACAACATGCGAGCCGGCTTCATGGAGAAGATCGGGCTGGGGTACGAGCAGTTGCGGCGGTGGCGCCCCGACATCATAGTGGTTTCCTGCTCCAGTCGCGGGCTCAAAGGCCCTGAGAGCAGCTACGCCGGCTATGCCACCATCCATCATGCCGTGGGAGGGGCCTCCTATATCACCGGCTACCCCGACGATGCCCCGTGCCACAGCAGCGCCGACCCCGACCTCATAAACGGTACCACCGCCGCCTACGCGGTCGTCGCCGCACTGTATCACCGCATGCGGACGGGGGAGGGACAGCACATTGACTATTCGCAATGCGAGGGCGTGACCTCCTACATTGGCGACCTGCTGCTGGGCTATGAGATGACGTCGGAGGTCCCCGAGCGGATGGGCAATGCCCACCCCCAGTATGCCCCTCACAACGTCTATCGATGTTGGGGAGTAGACCGCTGGCTGGCGCTCGAGGTCCATTCCGACGAGGAGTTCGCCGTCCTTGCCCGCGTGATCGGCAAGCCGGAGCTGGCCCGCGACCCCCGTTTCGCCGACATGGGCTCCCGCAAGCGGAATGAGGCCGAACTCGACCGCATTATCGGTGATTGGACGCGGGAGCGGGACCGTGACTGGATGGTGGAGGAGTTCTGCCAGGCGGGGCTGGCGGCGGCGCCATCGCGCGATGGACGAGACCTCTACGCCGACCCCCATCTGCGGGCCCGCGACGCCTTCGTCACCGTCGACCATCCCGAGCTGGGCGGGCTGGAGCTGGTGGGGGCTCCGTGGAAGATGAGCGATGGCCGGCTTGCCGCCAATCGCGCCCCCCTGCTGGGCGAGCACAACGACTACGTGCTGCGACAGCTCCTTGGGCTCAGCGAGGCCGAAGTGGCTGACCTTCGCCGCGACGAGGTCGTCATGTAGCAGGCGGCGGCGGCGGCGGCGAGTATCGCCCCTTCCCAACCTGGCGCCCGCACCGGGATGCTGCACCTGCCAGCCTTGACGCCTGGCAGGCGGCGTCTTAAGATTGCTCAAACGAATTCCACGTCTCGAGGCCGGGCTGCTTCCGGTGGGGTGAAGCTGCGACACTGCCCGTTCGAACAAGGGAGGGACCGATGGACGCGAAACAGGCCATGGACACGCTCACCTTCTACATAAGGCCTCAGACATTCCCCGTTGCCCTCAGGCTCTGTTCCTCCGAAGCCGAGCTGCCGGAGAAGGTGAGGCTGCCGGCGCGCGACCTGGGATACCAGGTTGCCATGTGCCAGGGCATCGGCATGGCGCGGCGGTACGGCTGGACACTGGCGATGGGACGCGACGACCAGTGCTGCGTCGGCGGGGTGCGCACCCTGGGCTTTCTCGGCGAGTCCGCTGGCACGCCGCCGGAGAAGATGCTGGACCCGGGCAGGTTTACCCACCTGCTGGTGGCGCCGCTTCACAGCGCCGCCTTCGAGCCGCATATCGTTGCCATGTACGTGAACTCGGCTCAGGCGATGCGGCTGGTGCAGGCGGCGGGCAGAGCGCTCGGCCAGTCGGCGGCGCCGGGCCAGGGCGTGTCCGCCATCGCATCCGGGTTCGGGGACTGCGGCGACGTTGTCGCCCGAACCTTCCGCACCGACGAGTGTCAGGTGGTCCTGCCCAGCGGGGGCGACCGCATCTTCGGCGGCACGCAGGACCACGAGTTCATATTCACTGTGCCTCAGAGCAAGGTGGAAGGGGTGCTCAAGGGCCTCGAGGATACCCATGCCACGGGCTTCCGATATCCCATAGTGACCGATCTGAGGCATCGCCCGGCGCTGCCGCCTTTCCTCGAGATCCCCAAGGAGGGCTAGACGACTGTTCCCCTGGTCTTGCCTTGACCCGGGATGAACAGCATGGAGTGCCTGTGAAGAGCAACGCGCTCAGGATAGACAGCAAGGACAATGTGGTTATCGCCACCCGACCCATAGGGAAGGGTGACGCGGTGGTGATGAACGGTGAGGCAGTGTGTCACGCCGCTGAGGACGTAGCGCTGGGCCACAAGGTGGCGCTGGCGCCGATTCGCAGCGGCGACGCCGTGGTGCGTTACGGTGAGCCGATTGTCCAGGCTACCCGTGACATTGGGCCGGGCGAGTGGGTACACGTACACAACACGCAGCCCATCCCCGGCGACCTGAGGGAGTGAGGCCTTCCCTGGAGACTACTGACACAGTGTGGAGGTGACGGCGGATGGAATTCACCGGCTACAGGCGCGAAGACGGCAGGTTCGGCGTGAGGAATCACGTGCTCGTCGTCTCGTCGGTCTCGTGCGGCAACGGTGTTGTCGAAGCCATAGGCCGCGCTCTGCCCGAGGTGGTGACGGTGACCCACGCCTATGGCTGCGGCTACGGCCCCAGCGATCTCGCGGTGAGCCACCGCGTCCTCTCCGGCCTGATGAACAACCCCAATGTCGGCGCCGTTCTGGCCATTGGGCTGGGATGCGAGGCGCTGAAGGCCCAGTCCCTGGCAACCTCGGTGCAGGGCAAGCCGGCGGAGGCCCTCGAGATTCAGAAAGAGGGCGGCAGCGCGGCCACCATCGCGAAGGGTGTCGAGACCGCTACGGGGCTGCTGAAGGCCTTGAACGCGCAGCAGCGTGTCAGCGCACCCGTATCCGGCCTGGTGGTAGGGCTTGAGTGTGGCGGCTCCGATGCGCTTTCGGGGGTGACGGCCAATCCGGCCGTTGGCGCCGCCGCCGACCGCTTCGTCGCTGAGGGGGCCACAGTCATCCTCGGCGAGACCACCGAGATGATAGGCACGGCCCACATACTCAAGCGTCGCTGCGCCAACCCCGAGCTGGGCGAGCAGGTGGAGCGCCTGGTCAACGGTTGTGAAGCCCAGGTCCGCGCCACGCTGGGCCCGCTGGCGGGCATGGTGATAACGCCGGGCAACATCGAGGGGGGCCTGTCGTCGATAGCGGAGAAGTCGCTGGGGTGCATCACCAAGGCGGGCACAACCCCCATCGTCGAGTTGGTGGACTACGCCTGCCAACCGTCGAAGAGGGGCCTGGTCATCATGGACACCCCCGGCTTCGACATCGACTCCATGGCCGGCTTCGCCGCTGGTGGCGCACAGCTTATAGTCTTCACCACGGGCCGCGGCTCGATAGCCGGCTTTCCCGCCGTTCCGGTGGTCAAGGTGGCGAGCAACTCGCGGACCTACAACAACATGCCCGGCGATATGGACGTGAACGCCGGCTCGATACTCGAAGAGGACCGGACCATTGACGGTGTCGGCCGGGAAATCTTCGACCTCTCTTTGCGCGTCGCCGGGGGCGAGCGCACCTGCGCCGAGGTCAACCGCTCCGCCCCCTTCGGCTACCTCAAGCAGGGCCCTACGTTCTAGGCGTGTCCAAGTGGGGCCCCGCGCACGGAAGCCCGCTAGCACGGCTGGCGCCTGCCACCGGCGACAGTCGCGGACTTGGGACCAGTGGTTAGTCGCTCCGCAAGTTGGCCTTGCGTTCAGGTGTCCATTTAAGTTGATACGCGAAGCGTGGCGATGTCTCCTGAGCGGCACTCGTCCCTTCATCGTGATTTCACCAGGGGCGTATTCCCTGGCTGACCCCGGGCAGTTGCCAGGGGGGACGCCAATGCCCGCTTTCGGGAGAGGTTCCGGACGGCCGTCGAGATGGGAATGGAGGGCGAGCCAGTTTCGGCGCACTGTGGGAAAACGCCAGTGTCTATGCCGGCAGGTGTGGCAAGTGACCGTGCTCAAAGCAATGCCAGAGCGTCAAATAACAACACAGGAGGAGTCGCAATGATGGCTGGAGATTGTCTTGGATTCCCCACCAGGGCTGACTGGAAGCGAATCTACAATTCCTCGCCGTTTCAAGGGCTCTCGTCACTGCTAACGCAGCTCGAGAGCAGCGACCTAGGCAGGAAGGAAGAAAGCGAGGATCGCCTTGGCTTGCTGGAGCTGCAGAGATACCTGCACGAGGTTAAGCAGCGTTTGGGGGATTGTCTCAGAAGCTATGTTTTGATGATCTATTACTACGAGAAGGGCATCCCCGACAAGCGCTGGTACCAGTCACCAGGTAGAGACGGCCATACCATTCAGTACTATCCAGATTTCACCGACACACATTTTCGCATCAAGGGCTGGTTTGATTTCTACGCCGATACGTTCTACTACAAGCTGTTCTCTGCCTGGGATTTGGTGGGGCATACGATGAAAGTGGCATACGGGCTCCCTGTGAAAAAGGTCTACTTCACCACGGTAGTGGAGGCGTTGAGCAAGAAGAACAAGCCACTCTACGACTGTTTGAAGGAATTGCAGGATTCTCCCGCATTCAGTACCGCGAGGACGATCAGAAACGATATCACGCACAACTGCCTGCCTAGCGTTGCCGCCTTTGGAGTGTGCCGCAGCGATGATTCCAAATCGGTCAGCCTGAACGTGTCATACACTACTTCAGACGAGGTTGTCGCCAATGCTCAAGAGGCGCTGCTGCTGTTTGCGAAAACAATAGTGATTCTGTTGACCTGTGCAAGGGGCAAATCTGCCTGACGAAGCGTTCCACGCCTATGCCGAAGCGCTTGGGCCCCCGCCCACCCAAAGGCGACTGCGCACGTCGCGGTGACGACCAAATGCGCTGAGACGACCTCTTTCTGCGAGGGAAGCTCTCTAGAAGACATCGACGTACCGAACCACGCCCACAAGCAAGGTTCACACGCGACACAACGGCCTGCCGGGCGCGAAGCGAGGCGGCTCAAGACCGTCTCCGTGACCTGCCTTCCTGTCCCTTTCGTATGTGGCGGCTCGCCATCCAATGAACCAGCCATGGAAACGGGCCTTTCACCGCGAAGGCCAACGTGCCCTGCAATCCCACGGCGGCCAGGCACTGACCCGTCTTCCTCCCATCCACCAAAGCTGGACCGACGTCATCGCGTCGCAGCATTCCCCGACTGCAGTGTTGTTCTTGACATTGTGCCAAGAATATGCATATATTGGTTAGCTCCGCAGAAAGATGCATAAGATACTCGAAACGCGAGCAACGTCATCGACGAGTGTCGCGCTTGTGCTCCTGCGGATGATCGCCGGTGGCGGATCCGTTCAAGGCCGCCGAATCTTGACTCGACTGCAATCGACAAGCTCTGAAAAGGAAGGAGGGTCAGTCTGTGACTGCGGAAGGAGGGTTCGTTTGTGAGTGACGAGATGGGGTTTCCTCGATACCGCTGGTTCATACTTATTCTGGGATGGGTGCTTCTGAGTCTTACGTCCTACAACAACACCATGCAGAACGTTCGGTATGACCTCCTCCTCCCCGTCGCCGAGGGAGGGCTGGGGCTCACTACCAGCCAGTTCTACCTATGCATCACCGCGTCGTCGGTTATGCCCATAGCGCTGGCGCTCATCAGCGGCCTGCTCACCGACAGGATAGGGGTGAAACGGGTCATCCTCTACGGAGCGATGATAACCACGGCCGGAGCCCTGCTGCGGCTGGCGTCAACCGGGTTCGTCGACCTCTTTATCTACTGCGTTATCATGGGTGCGGGCCTGGGGACGGTCGGCGGCAACGTGCCCAAGCTGGTGGGACAGTGGTTCCACGTCAGGCAGATATACCTCGGCATTGCGCTGTTCACCACGGCGCTGGGCATCGGCCCTGTCCTGGCGCTGGCGACCGGCGCCATGTGGCCCTCCTACTTCACCGGTTTCCTTGTCATGGGCTGCGCGCTGGCGGTGGGGTGCGTGGTGTGGGCTATCTGGGCCAAGGACAGGCCCAAGGAATACCAGCAGGACGGCCGGCCCATCGTCGGCGTGCCGTTCAAAGAGGGTCTTCTCACCGTCATCAAGTCGAAATACGTGTGGCTGATCATCCTGGCGTATGCCCTGGCGTCGGGAGTCATCACCGGCTATGTAGGCGGGATGCCGCTGGTGCTGGTCGAAGACAGAGGAGTCTCCAGCGGACTCGCCGGGATCGTGGTGTCGCTGGGAGCACTGGGCTACGTTGGCGGCATTGTGCTGTGGTCCTGGGTGGCGGAGAAGGTGGGCCGCATGAAGCCGGTCTTCTGCACCTGCGCCTTCCTCGCCGGAGTGGGCGGCTTTGTGACCTACATGACCGCGCCCGGCATCGGCATGTGGATTGTCGGCCTTCTGCCCGGGCTGTTCAACGGAGCAGTGACTCCCCTGATATTCCAGATGCCGCTGCGGCTGAAGGGCATCGGCACCAGGTACGCCGGCTCGGCCATGGGGATAATCGCCTCATTTGGCCACATCATGTCCTTCATCATGCTGCCATTCCTGTTCACCCCTATGTGGAACGGAGTCGGTGCCTTCTGGGCGGTGTTGATCTTCTTCGTCACGCTTCCGGTAATAGCGGCTATACTCTTTGCCCTGTTGCCGGAGGTTGGGCGAAAGTATATGGAAAAAGTGTGGGCAGAGGCGCTGGCGTCAGCGGAAGCGTCCCCGCCTGCGTCGTCTTCAAGCTGAGCCATAGCTTGTGGCAACACACGCGCCCCGGGATTGGGCTCCAGTCCCGGGGCGTTCTATTTGCCCGACCGCGTCGCGCGCTGCGCCTTGCGTATGTCCCGGCTCATCATCCAGTCAACCAGCCATGGGAACAGGCGTTTGACCGCGAAGGTCAGCTTGCCGTCGAAGCCGGGGATGATGAGGAACTTGCGTTGCTCCATGCCTTTGATGAGGGCTCGGGCCACCGCGTCGGGCTGCGTCAGCTTCGCCCGGGCGAAGATGACTACGTGGGCGCCTCTTCCCGAAAGCGCCCGAGCGACCGACAGCCCGATGCCGCTGGAGCCGCCCACAACGTAGACTGTCTTCTCATTGAAGTCCCTCATTCCATCACCGCCCTTCCCTTGCCGGCGCGGCGGCACGGCAGTGTTCCGCCGGTCAATCGACGTCGACCGGCTCTCCGCAGTTGCGGCACCTCTTCGCGCCTCTGAATAGCGTGTAGCCGCACTGGGGGCAATGGTAGCGCCTTTCCTCCTCCTCCATCCATCTCTCGGTCCCCAGTTCCCTCCAGGCGGGAATGGCGCGCAGTATCACCTTCTTCCCAACGGGAAGAGGGAAGCCCTCGATGAAGGCGCAGGGGAAATCACCGCATTGATGACATCCCTCGATACCTTTTCCGATTGTGCAGGACCTTATGGGACAGGTCTGGCAGTACGTGAAAAGGTCGTGAGACAGGCACCCCTCACACCTGACCTCGTCTGGAGTTACGCCGTAGACCGTAGCCAGTCTCTCCTTGAATTTGGTGTTGTTGTCTCTGTGGGCGATATACACGCCACAGACACCGCAGTACAAACCGCAGGGCGCCGCCAGTTCATGCTTGTCGTCCATCGCTCCTCTCCCAGTCCGGTCACCATACTAACACAGTCCCTTCCCCCGCGTGTACGCCACGGGCTCGGCGAACCAACCCACGGCGGCGCCGGAATCTGCTGTTCCCACGGACAGAAGAGAGAGTATAATCGTTGTGGCAGGCTCTCGCGTTCGACAATACATGGGGCCCGTGGGTGCGCGGCCAGTGTGTCCCTGCCGGCATTGCGGGCGCTCACTGCATTCCCTGTAAGGAGGCGAAGAGGAAGACAGATGGTTGACGACGAGGCGGTCCATGTCGCACTGGCTCCTGCGGAGAACGTTGACACAAGTCTGGTCAAGGCGGTTGCACGTGCACTGAAGAGGGACTCCTATGATACGCGACTCGTTCTCGCCAGGCGGATTCCCACCATCATCGCCAGCTACAGGGGCATTGAGACAGCGGAATCGGTGGCCCGGACTCTGACCGGGCTGGGTCTGACGGTGATTGTCTGCAGGGACTCGGAGCTGCAACGGCTTTCACCAGCCTTCACGGCGCGGACTCTGGAGTTCGGCGAGGCACATGTCACATTCACCGACAGTCCAGGCCAGGTCGTGACCATGGAGCCGCCGGACGTCTTCCTCATCCTCAAGGGAACGATGCAGATCTCTGAGGACGCGGAATCGACTTCAACCAGGATGAAGTTCAGTCCCGGCGCCACCTTGTTGACCGGCGGCATCCCGATGTGGCGTCCGGTGCGAGAGCGAACGCGTTCGACGTCAACCCATAGTTCATCCTGCGTCAGGCTCTACCAGCACCAGCCCCATGACCCCAGCGTGGAGATAGTCCAGGACCGCATGGACTACTCATTCCTTGGAGCGAGCATGGCTTCCTCCTCGGCGGAGAACCTCGACATCACTGCAGCCAGGCTCCGCGAGCGGTTCCCGCAGGCGGTCTACGACGACAGGCTAACGCGACCTTTCGCGGCGAGCGAGCTTTCCGACGGAGCCGGCGGTGGAGTCGAAATCGACAGCAAGCTGGTGTACCTCTTTCACCTGGCCGCGACGGGACGTGGCCCCGCGGCATGGCGAGACGCGTCACAGGGCACGTGACCCAGGTGAAGAGGGACCGCGAAGATCGGGATTTGCCATGGCAAACCTGGTCTGAATACCAGCGCGGTAGTGCACACCGTCACAGGCGGTCCCCCACGCCGATGCCAACCTGGGCCGCAGTTGCCTCCTCGTCGAACTGCGACCCACGCCGATGACCGGCTGACTGGTGGGAGTACTACTACCGATGGTGGGCCTTTCAGAAGAGTTGCGGAACTCCTGTTTGAGAGAAAGCGACTCATGGCCGACCTTTATGAGATGCTTGTTCAAAGCAACAATGCCTTGAAGCTCGAGTCTCTGTAGATGGGCAGTAGCGCTGAATCCGATGTTCCAGATGAGTCTTGGATGTCGAACCTCTAGGAGCGCTGGCTGTACGAGAAGGGACTATGAACTCTCAAGCCTGAGTTCAGAAACCCGCACGGTCAATGACATCTTGTTGGGCAGCTTGCGCCAACTTTTGCAGTGAGTTGGTAAAGACTGTACACTGGCTCAAGCAGTCTCGGTATCGGTTTTCACAGGCTTCTTCAGGCAAACTCAGGTGGATGCTCACAGTGGTAGTGTGGGCAGAGGAGTGAGGTCGCAGTGAAAAATGACATGGGACTCAGTCAGAGGATACCACCCAAGTATGAGTTGGCCGGTCATTGGCACATTAATCTGAAAGGACGGGCCCTGGTCGTCACGTCAATCAGCGCAGTTCTTGTTTTCGGACTGACTATGATACTTGGGTTCATTATCAGAGGATCGCTTCGAGGACACTTCGAATGGCAATTCGATTTACTCTTGTTTCCCATTGTTCTGGGAGTATTCGTGGCATTGATTATCCTGCACGAGGCTGTCCACGGTGTTCTGTTTCTAGTTCTGGGTGGCAAGCCCCGTTTCGGCGTCAAACTGGTCGGAAGGTTCTTTCCCGTGGCGCTCTACGCAACCTCCAGAAAACCCTTTTTCAGAAATCAATACCTCCTGATTAGCTTGGCCCCATTCTTCACGCTTACACTGGTTTTCCTGGTGACAAGCATACTGGCAAATGCTGATGGCATTGCAGCGCTGGCGGTAGTGGCGATGGCGATTAATGCGAGTGGTTCAATCGGGGATCTCCTGGCAGCTTGGAGGATTCGGCGGCATGGTCGCAGCGTCCTTTTTGAGGATACGGAGGATGGATTCAACTGGTATGTTTCTTCAAGCTGAGAACCATAGTCCCGCTTATGGCTATGCACGAAGATGATAATGCCTTCGAGGAGAAGTGCTCGCTCCTCGAGCAGGGGTTCCTGCCGGGGAGCTGCGCCGTGTGGACGGAGGGGCGGAGAATCCCGGCATGCCGCGCCACACTGAAATGGGAGAACGGCGAGCCCTACAGGCTCATCAAGGGGGCTCACCTGTCCCGCCCGCATCAGCAAGGAACACCCGCAAGCGACGATTCTTGAGGAGGCAAAATGGCACGTGTCGCGTACGTAGAGAAGGACCAGGCAGACCCCAAGGTGAGAGACCTGTACCACAAGATTGAAGACCACGGGGACAAGCTCCTCAACCTGTTCAAGGTAATGGGGCATTGTCCCTACATCGGGCTCAACTTCCAGAGGCTGGGCAACTCGATTCTGCACGGCGAGGAGCTGCCGGGCAACCTGCGGGAGCTGGCCATTCTCATGGTGGGCCATATCAACGGCTCCGCCTACGAGTTCACGCAACACGTCCGCATAGGCCTGGAGAACGGCGTCAGGCAGGAGCAGATTGACCAGATAGGCACCTGGCAGAACTCAGAGGAATTCGATGACCGAGAGCGTGCAGTGCTGCAGTACACCGACGAGGTCACGCGTCACATCGGGGCCGGCGATGCCACCTTTGCCAGCCTCAAGGCCTTTTTCAGCGATCATGCCATCGTTGAGCTGACCGCGGTCATCGGCTACTATGCCATGGTGTGTCGAATACTCGTGGCGCTTCACGTGGACCTGGAGCCTGACGCCTGAGTTGTCCACCAGCAGGGCGCACCACCCAAGGGGGGGTCACTGGCGCTTCTGCTCGGGCTTCAACACGAACCACACAATCCACAGCGCTACCAGGTAGCCGCTGGCAGCCCCCGCGAGCAGCAAGCCGGCTATCACCGGGCTGAACGGTGGGGTACATTGGGGGGAGGGCAGGAAGCGGACGAAGTGGATGACGCCGGCGCCACAGATGGACGACAGCGTCACCGTGAACCACGTCTTGAAGAAGAGACTGCTGAGCGCCTGTCGGGTCGGCCTTAGAATGATGTAGAGGATAAGGCAGTAGAGATTGAGGACGCCGAGTGAGATGAGAACGATGAGTGCGCCGGCGTCAAGAGACATGGGGTTGGAGGCCGCCCAGGCAATGCGGACAGCAACACCGAGGAAGCCAAACGTGACCGCAACGGCAGCCCACGTCCTGAGCAACCGATGGCCCATCTCAATCTCCTACGACAGGATTCCGTGCCACCTGATGATACAACGCATGCACGAGAGCGAACAAGTGCACCACCTGCCAGCACGGTGAGCCTCTCTTTGGTTCCGGGCTGCAGGCTGGTGATCTCCTTCACGAGGACGGCTGCCGGCCCGTTTCGGCAAGGGTTGACAGGCAACAGCAATGGGCATAGCATTCGGACCGTGACGCTGTGGTCGTAGCCGACGGTGTGACACAATCGACGCAGGCAATCACGCTGTAGACGGCCGGACCCGAGCCACCGGGACGGTCAGGCATGTCGTGGCTGCCGTGCCGACAACCGAGCTAAACGAGGTGGTGTCCGCTCCCTATCAGCCACCATGTGAAGACCGGAGAATCAGAAGAGGAGGTAGGGCAAATGTTGCTTTCGCAGTTCTCGCTCGAGGGAAGAATAGCCCTCATAACCGGTGGCAGTCGTGGTATCGGAGAAGCCACCGCCCTGGGCTTCGCCGCGGCAGGTGCGGATGTCGCCCTCGCCAGTCGCAAACTGCCCGACCTGGAGAAGGTTGCCGAGCAGATAAGGGGCCTGGGAAGACAGTCGCTGGCGGTGGCGGCCCACATGGGGCGAATCGACGAAATCAAGGGCCTGGTGGATACTGTTACCGGCGAATTCGGTAGAATCGATATTCTGGTGAACAACGCCGGCGCCAACCCGGTCATGGACTCCGCCCTGGATATTGAGGAGAGGGCATGGGACACCATCATGAACCTCAACCTGAAGGGTCTCTTCTTCCTCAGCCAGGCGGTAGCCAGGGTGATGAAGGAGCATGGGGGCGGGGTCATCATCAATGTCGCCTCCACGGCGGGACTCAGGCCTGGGGGGCTGCCGGTCTACGGCATCAGCAAGGCCGGGGTCATCATGGCAACGAAGATAATGGCGCACGAATGGGCCAAGTACAACATCAGGGCCAACGCGATAGCCCCCGGCATCCTCAGGACCCGCTTCAGCGAGGCGTTGTGGAACAACCCGGACATCCTGAATGCTGCCCTGGCTGGCACTCCAATGAAGCGCATAGGTGAGGCCGATGAAGTGGTGGGCACCATGATATACCTGGCCTCCGACGCTTCCAGCTACGTCAACGGTGCGCTTATAACCCTGGACGGCGGGGCGTCCATGTGACATGCGGCGCAAGCGGCGGGGAGTGTTTGGGTCGCGATGCCGGGCTTCACGGCGGCGGCTCTCCCCAGATGGAGACCATCACCATGATGGCGAGGTACGACCTCGACAGCTTGAAGAGCATAGCCGAATGCCTTTTCGGCATCGAGAAGGAGCTACCGCAGTATCACAGACCGACGGTAACGCCCCGGAAGATGCTGGAGAGATTTCGAAGCATGTACGGAGGTTCGTGAGACCAGCGTCAGAATCCCGCACCTGAGCTGTCCCCACAACCGGTCAGGTGCAAGACATTTGCTTTGGAGGTGTACCGGTGCCTATTGCCACGCTCCCAGACATTGGCCTGTACTACGAGGTCCACGGTAACGGTGAGCCGCTCGTCATGATAACGGGCTACTCCGACCACTCGGGCCAGTGGTTCGCTCAGCTCCCCGGGCTGGCGCGACACTACCGCGCCATCGCCTTCGACAACCGGGGAGCCGGGCGCAGCGACAAGCCGGATGTGCCGTACACCATGCAGATGCTGGCAGGCGACGTTGCCGGCCTTCTTCAGGCCCTTTCCATCGACGCGGCCCACATCTACGGCGTGTCCATGGGAGGGATGGTGGCTCAGGAGTTTGCCCTGCAGTACCCGAAGATGACTCTTGGACTGGTTCTCGGCGGTACCACATGCGGAGGCGGCTACACCGTCATGCCGGACAATGAGGTGATAGCGCTGCTCGCCGACAACGAACGTCTAGACCGACTGACACCCGAAGAGGCGGCCCGCGAGATGTTCTCGTTCTCGTGCAGCCCCGACTTCATCCAGAAGAACCCGCGGGTGGTCGACGAGTACGTGGCCAGGGCGGTGGAGTATCCCGCACCTCTCTATGCGCTCAGGAGGCAAATGGAGGCGATTCTGGGCCATGATACCTATGACCGACTGCCCGACATCACAGCCCGTACCCTCATCATCTGTGGCAGCGCCGATAGGCTGATGCCTGCGGCAAACTCGGACCTGCTTGCCTCGAGAATACCCGATGTCCAGCTTCTGGTCCTCGACGGCGTCGGCCACGGCTTCTGCTACGAAGCGCCGGATGAAGCGAACAAGGCAATGGTCGACTTCCTCAATAGCCATCGACCTTGACCCTGGCGCACGGCTGGAGCCAGGGCTCGGCCCGCACTGTTGTCCCACGGACGCGCTGGTGTATCTCTGTGCCTCGGGTGGAATCTGCTCGGGCACATGCGGGCAGGCTCGATCGGGTTGGCAGTGCGCCAGAGACGCGCGGAGTCGCGCGTTTGGCGTGGATTGGGGGCGGCCACGGGCGGGCAACGCAGCGGATGAAGGCTAGTCTCTTCTTCTGAGGAAGTCTCCTATTTCCCCGACCAGCTTCTCGTTCTCGTCTTGAGTCAGGCCGAGGTTCCCTTCCAGCTTGCGGATGGAATCGTCGATCTCGGGGAAGCGGAGTCGCACCTCGGCTATCTTGTCGTCCTGGCGTGCTATGTCTTGGTCAAGACCGGTGAAATCGAAGTCCAGGCCAAGCCTGGAGTCAAGGAACTCAACCATCTTCCTGCAAGCGCGGGGGTCTTCGGTTGCCACCAGGTAGAACGGTATCGGCACCCAGATGCTTGCCCCAATGATGTCTCTGCTCTTGCAGGCCCACTGTAGATAGGCGCCGAGGGTCGGCCTCTGGCCCGGCGGGGTCTCGTAGTTCATTCCCCTCGCCAGGCTGTACGGGCCCAGTGCCTCTTTGAGCTGCGGCGAGTTGGCTATGGCCAGCAACTGCCGCGGCGCTGTGTGCGCGCCGAAATAGACCATGGCACCAAGAGTGTAGAGCTCCTTCACATGGCAGTACTGCTCGGCGACCTGCAGGACCGTGGTGATGAACCTGTACCAGTCCGCCCGCGGCGGGCTGCTCTTGAAGAGCACCAGGCCCTTCTCTTCGGAGCAGTAGAACTTGCTGTCGGGGAACTGAGCGACATCCTCTTCGATGGAGACTCCGGTCAACTGGAAAAAGCCCTCCGGCTCGATCTGTGCGAATTCCTCGCACCCCATTGCCTTGCACAGGTGGTCGATAACCCTTGGCCCAAGCTGGCCGGCATCCTCACTCCATCCCACCAGCATGGCGGAACTCTCCAGTCTGGGTTCTCGGTGGATTCTCAGTGCGTCGCTGTCGCTCAACTCTCGCCTTCCCTGGGTTCCTTCTTGAAGAACTGGTCAATGTCCTCGAGGATCTTTTTCTTGTCCTCGTCGGTTATCGGTCCCGGCTCGCTGGGCTCAGCGCGCGCCGCATGCTTGAATCGGTCAAGCTGCTCCTTCATCTCGGAAGGGAGCGTCTCGTAGAGGAGTTCAATATCTCGTTCGCTACGTTGGATAAGCGCTTCAATCTCCTTCAGGTCGACCGTGATTCCCAGAACGGTAGTCAATACCTCCAACACCGATTTCGACGCCTTCGGATAGTGGAAGGGCAGTCCCTGGAAATACACCGGCACCTCACCCATGATGCAAATCGCCTCAACGCCTCGCCTCTTGGCAACCCCGAGCAAGAGTCCGTTCAACCCGGTGATATTGCCCTGGCCGCGTCGTCCCTCGATGTCCGACATCACAACGGTATTCCCGTAGCGGGTTACCTCGCCGGTCAATTCCTCAGTGTTTGGCACCGCCCAGACTCTGGACCTGGCGGTGTGATGAATGGGGGCCACAGCGGCGCCAGAGGTATAGACTCGCACACACCCAAACTTGACCGCCACGTCCAGCACGAGATTGGCCATCTGGTAGGCCTTCGTTCCTTCGGCGTAGGTCTTGCCTGCTTCGGTAGGCTGCTCCTCCGCCACGAAGAAGATCAGGTCCTGTGTGCCGGTGCTCTTGTAGTAGAACTTGCAGGCGGGAAACTCCAGGTCTTTCAGCTCACCGTCTCGAATGACCGCCTTCTTTGGATAGAAGAAGTCCCACGGTTCTATCTCGCCGAACTCCTCCGCCTCCAGTGCCACCCTGAGCGTGTCGACCGCCATCACCCCGACGTTGCCGATGCCGGGCCAGCAGGCGATCATCACCGGCTTCTCCAGCTCAGGCTCCTTGTACAGCCTTACCGCCAATTCCTCACCCCTTCATCAAGTATGGTCGCGCAACCATTCTAGATACTCACCTGTCAAAGGGCAAGCCCCCGCTGAGGTTGCCGCCGCTGGCATCAGGGTCTAGAATGACCCGCACACCGAGGAGTGCGGGATGCTCTACATCGATGGGTCGGCCAAATCGGGAAGCGGCACCATAGTGCGCTGTGCAGTAGCCCTGGCGTCTCTCGTTGGCGAGGAGTTGCACATCCACAACATCAGGGCGAAGAGGGACAGGCCGGGGCTGCGTCCTCAACATCTGGCCTCAGTGGCGGCCTGCGCTGAGCTGTGCCATGCCGAGGTGGAGGGCGCAAAGGTCAACTCACGGGAGATCATCTACAGACCGGGTAAGTCCGTGAGGGGTGGCGACTACCGATGGGACATAGGGACAGCCGGTTCGACCACCTTGCTGGCAGCGACGGTGCTTCCTGTCGCGCTGTTCGCGGAAGGCGAAACGACATTGACCCTCAGCGGCGGCCTTTTCCAGGACTTCGCCCCTTCAGCGCACCACATGCAGCATGTGCTGCTTCCCACTCTGGCCGCAATGGGCGCAACGGTGGGACTGGAGGTAGTCCGGCCGGGATACTTCCCCCGCGGCGGCGGCACCGTAAAGGTCAGGGTACAGCCCGTCGGCAATGCCATCAAGCCTCTGCGACTAGTCACGCCGGGCGAGGTAACCACAGTCAGAGGTCTTGCTCTGTCGTCCCACCTTGCGGAGCAGCGGGTGAGCCAGAGGATGGCGGATGAATTCCAGAAGGTCGTGGCCGGGAGCGGCTACCGCGTGGCGATTGAGACGTTGTGGGATGAAAGCGCTCCACAGGCAGGGGCAAGCCTGGCGGTGTGGGCGGAAACGGACTCAGGCTGTCTGATTGGCGCCGACTAGGCGGGCAGGAGAGTACGCAGCTCCGAGAGAATCGGGAGATACGTAGCACAGACGCTACTCGAGGATCTTGGGGCCGGGGCCACGGTTGACCGCTACCTGGCGGACCAGTTGATTATCTACGGCGCTCTGGGCGATGGAGTCACCGAATACATAGTGCCGCGCGTCACCGAGCATATCGACGCCAATCTGTGGCTGGTGGAGAAGTTCGGAGCCAAGGCCCGCCTTGACGGCAACAGACTGCGGATTGAGGGCATGAGGTACACGCCTTAGGTGCTAACGTCAGGATGCCCCGACGCCAGAGCATAGGGCTGACAGGCAGCCGTCCCTTCTTCTCTTCTCGGAGAGCTTTGTTCCTCTACACCTTGGGCATGCCCAGCCCTCGCTGGGCGATGATGTTCCTCTGGATCTCGTTGGTGCCGGCGGCAATGATCATGTCATTGGCGGTGAGTATGCCGGAGGCAAATGCGCCATCCAGGAAGGTCCACTTCGAGCCGGTCTTGAGCTGTCCGTAGAGGCCCATCATCTGCGTCGCGAGCTTGGCCAGCGACTGAATTATCTCCGAGCCCAGCGTCTTCACGATGGGGCCCTCAACACTGGGAAGCTGCCCCTTCGTCTGGTTCCACACGATGCGGTAGCCGAGCATACGAGCGGCCTCGATCCTGGTGGCAATGTCGGCGAGTTGGTTCCTGTAGAACGGGTTCTCGGCCAGCACCTGACCGTTGATGCTGGTATTCTTGGCGAACTCTACCAGTTCCTCCAAGCGGCGCCGAGCCCCGGCGGCCATGCCAACGCCGGCAGTCCTCTCGAATGAGAGGGCGATCATCGAATGGTACCACCCGCGGTTTTCCTCGCCTATGCGGTTGGCCTGGGGAACGTGAACGTCATCGAAGAAGACCTCATTGAAGTAGCGGTGATTGGCCAGGTTCTCCAGCGGCCGGACGGTGATTCCGGGAGTCTTCATGTCCACGAGTATCAGGGTGATGCCCTTGTGCTTGGGCACGTCGGGGTCGGTCCTCGCCAGCAGCCAGCCCCAGTCGGCGATGTGGCCGGCGCTGGTCCACACCTTCTGTCCGTTGATTACGTACTCGTCGCCCTTGGGCACGGCGCGGCACTTCAAAGACGCCATGTCCGAGCCAGCCTCGGGCTCGCTGTACATGGTGCACCACCACCTCTCGCCTCGAGCCAGCGGCGGCAGGTGCTCCTGCTTCTGTTCGTCTGACCCCAGGATCATCACCGTGGGGCCAACCCAGGATATGCCGCCCATTCCCATGTCGGTGCCCGGAACGCCACGATAGGCCGTCTCCTCCTTGTAGATCATGTGCTTGATGGGAGAGACACCCAGTCCGCCATACTCCTCGGGCCAGTTCATCGCCAGCCATTTCTTCTCTCCCAGCTTCTTCGCTATCGTCTTGGCCAGTTCGTGGGTCTTGGTGTCATAGGAGCCTTCCCCTCCCGCCGAGAAGCCCGGGGGCATCAGCTCGTCTAGATACTGCCGGACCTCGTCGCGGAAAGCCTCCTCCTCTGGAGTGAACCTGAAATCCATATAAGTCCCCCTTGTCTCATCTCATCGCTAGAGTACCACTCGAACAACAGGCACCAGGGTAAGGGCTGAATTGACAGCGGGCTCCTCAGCTCCGCAAGAAGCCCGGGCCAGCGCCGCCCATTCTCACTAAATCTTACCAAAGGACGGCTTCGGCGTCAAACACCTTGACGGGCGGGGAGCGGCGCCGTCAGTCATGGTGCCACCGCACTGGTCCGTCGCGCAGGCGTCTCCGTCGCCGCGCGACAAAGAGCGACGCTACGGTCCAGGTCTGCCGAAGCAGGAGACCGTAGCGCCGAAAAGACTACAGAGCGTGCTGGTGCCGCTTGGAGCCCCCATTGCCCGTGGGTTCCCACGCCGCGGCGTCGTGTTCAAAGCTCGCCTTGAGCAGGGCCACCATGCTGGGCCCCTTGTCGGGAGAGCAGCACGGGTGCTCGAAGTGGCGGCACACAGTGCAGGTCAGGGAGTACTTGTCCACCTCGCTTATGTTGTCAAAGATGTCGCACGTCTCCGCGCTCCGCTCGTACCACTCCTCGAGAAACTCCTCGAGCCCTACGCGGTGAGCGCGGAGGGTTCTGCACCACTCCAGCCCGATACACAGTCCTTCCCTTTGCTCGCCGCCATGCTCGGGAGGCACGATGATACCGAACTCTCGACCTGTGCTATGGCTGAAGAGTGAAGGTGAATTCACATATGCCATCCTTGGCCAGCGCCTTGGTCATCTCCACGTCGAGCTTGTCGCCGGTCTTCTCCATGGCCGACTCGAAGAGGGCACGACACATCGCACTGCACGGCTGGGACACGCCGGCGTCAGCCAGTGCCTTGGCGACGCTACAACTGGAGACCTGAAAGACAAGCTCCTTGGTAGTCGCTTTGGCGATGTTCCACCGGTCGGTGGGCCGCGATGCAAGGGTAGCCAGCTCAACGTAGCGTTCGAAGCGGTGCGGGAAAGAAATCCCCGTTTGCTTGGCCACCTTCTCTATCATCTCGCCACTGCGATCCATGTACTTGCTGTCAGCCAGCTCAATGGTCAACTCCATGACCTTCTTCCCGAAGTCCTTGAGGGCCTGCTCCGCCTCCTTCTCGTCTTTACCTTTGAGGCTCTCCACCAGCGCGTTGACATCGTACTGCGCCAGCACTTCATCAACCAGGCGCCGATCGGCGTCGAAGAGCAACGGCTTCCCCGGCTCGTCCAGGGTCAACAGCTTCTCCTTGATTGGTCTACCATACTTCCAAGCCAAAGTCATGTCGCACCACCTTAGCCTAAGCTCACCTGAATGGCATCGTTGGGACATACTTCAACACAGTCCTTGCAGACCGTGCATTTGTCCAACCGCACCCCCCGCACCACGAAACGTTGCGGATCCACCTCCTGGTACTTCCGCACGCCGACAGATGTACCCAGCCCCAGCACATGAGTGGGACAGACGAGCACGCACCTGCGGCACAGATAAGCACCACCGCACTTCTCATCATCGACAGTAATAGTCGGCAGCATATCGGTACACCTCTCTATCCGTTTCTACCATACGTTGGCCAGCGCAGGCAAACTGGCCCGCTCCACCAGGCTGATGGCTCCCTGGTCACATTCGGTAACGCAGAGCCCGCAGCCGAAGCACTGGAACTGGTCGATATAGGCCATGTTGCTCGACGGCGAGAAGCTGAGCGCCTTGAACTGGCAGCGGGCCACGCAGCGGGCACAGCCGGTGCACAGGTCAGGGTCTATCTTGGCCACATAGTGTCCCTTCCACAGGGCCTTCACGCCGAAGTCAATCGTGGTCCTGATGAAAGCGCAGTCGGGGTAGTCGCAGTTGCACAGACCGGCGAGATAGGGGGTGCCAAAGGTGGCGACGGTCTGCACCAACCCCTTCTTGTTCAGCTTGGTGAGCACCTCCTTGGCTTCGTCTGGCGTGAGGTAGTGCATCCCGCCCCGGTAGGTATCCGGCCATCGCTCCCACTTGTACATGCCGGGGCCCATACCCATGCAAACGAAATTCTCCTCGTCGGGCAGGGCGCGCATGGAACGCCGGCAGGCGCACGTCATCAGGCCGATGGGGTAGATCATGTCGCAGATCCTGAGCGCTTCCTCAAGCGTGACCACCTGGCCGAAATGAGTCATCCACGCGGCGGCCTCCGCCTTCTCCTTCATCTCCCGCACTTTGTCCCAGTCACCCGAATCCCACGCCTCGAGGAACTCGCGGCCGACCACCGACATACCCCCGGCCGCCTGCGGGTTGGCCTCGGCCCCGGCTGATTCCACCTCTTCTCTCCTGATCTTGTAGATCCTTCGAGCGTAGTTGGCCGGGTTGAAGTACCAGCGCTCATATCCGTCCGCGTACTTGTCACACCAGTCGCACATTACGGACCTCCTTCCCTAGACTCGCTCTCTCACGCATCATCACCAACGCTCGCCGTGCGGCGAGCTACGTCTTCGTCCCGCTTGGCACCACGATGATATGCTCATACCATACCGCTGTCAACCTTGGAGACAGGCGGCACGTGCCGGTATCGGCCAATGTCGGCCCGCGGTTTGACAGGCGGGGCCAGCCCCCTTACCATGCCCGGTGAAGCGCAGGCGGGCGGCGCGACCCGCAGAGGCTCGGCAAACACTATGGGTGAGATACTTGTCGGCACGTGCTCCTGGACCGAGCCCACTCTGATTCAGAGCGGCCGGTTCTATCCGGAGACGGCACGGTCTGCCGAGAGCCGGCTGCGCTACTATGCCAGCCAGTTCCCCATAGTCGAGGTTGACAGCTCCTACTACGCCCTGCCTGGTGAACGGACCAGTCGCCTCTGGGTGGAACGGACATCGCAGAGCTTCGTCTTTGACGTCAAAGCTTTCCGCCTCTTCACCCAGCACCCAACGCCGCTGAGCGCACTGCCGAAGGACGTCAGTGAGCGGTTGCCGGCCGCAAGCAAAGAGAAGATTAGTGTGTATGAACGGGCCGTCCCCGAGGACCTGCTCGCCGACCTGTGGGGCAGGTTTGAGCAAGCCCTGCTCCCGCTGGACAGCGCCGGCAAGCTGGGTGTTGTCCTGTTTCAGTTCCCCCCCTGGTTTCACGCTGGCCGGCAGCAGCGCGACTACATCCTGTCCTGCAGGGCGCGGCTGCCGCAGTACCGTGTGGCCGTGGAGTTTCGGCATGGGTCGTGGTTGAACGAGGCCAACCGCGAGCACACCCTGGGCTTCCTGCGTCACAACGACATGGCTTTCGTCTGCGTGGACGAGCCGCAGGGCTTCGAATCAAGCATGCCTCCAATTGTCGAAGCTACCTCGGACATCGCCCTGGTCCGCTTCCACGGCAGGAACAGAGAGACCTGGCAAAAGAAGGGAATCACGGCGGCGGAGCGATTCAACTACCTGTACAGCGAGGACGAACTGAAGGCATGGGGGCAGAAGGTCAGGCAACTGTCCTCACAGGCGAGGCAGGTGCACGTGCTGTTCAACAACTGCTATGGCGACAAGGCCGTGGTCAACGCCCGCCAGATCAAGCTCATGCTCGACTAGCCTTCGCACCTCCAGCCCTTCCCATCTATCAGGCCACGTGTGGACCAGCTTGACTTACCTGTGCCTGCAGGGTTAAGCTCTTGCCAACGAGGCCGTTAGCGGCACGACGAGATCGAAAGGGGGAGCAAATGTCCAAGACGGCAGTGTTCGTCATAGTGAAGGCCAAGCCGGGCAAGCGTGAGGAGCTTCGTCAGACCTGGGAACAGTATCTCAAGCCTCATGCTGAGGGCGAGGGCCAACAGGAGACCACCTTCTATTGCGCGGGAGTCCAGGATGACGACACGCTATGTCTTTTCGAGCTTTTCAGTGAGTCCTACGACCTGCAGGGAGCTTTCGAGTCGGACTGGTTCAAAGCCTACATGGAGAAGGTCGCTCCCTTACTCGCCGGCCCGCCGAACATGGTGATTGCTGCTCCATTCTGGGCGAAAGGCGCCACTATCTGACAACCGGGACGCAGGCTGCCCCGGCTTGGCCCCCGCCGCCGAGCGCAAGCCGCCGTTGCCCAATGTGGCAGGCGCGCAAGGTGAGGAGTAGCAGCAGGCCTTCCCCCTTTGACGGATGTGTCGTTTGACACACTGAACCTGAGAAAGGTGGACCGAAATGGAATGGAAGACCAGGGTGACTGAGCTTCTGGGTTGCAGGTATCCGATTCTGCAGGGCGCTATCGCCCAGCTTGGCAACTGGGAGTTCGCTGCCTGTGTTGCCCGAGCTGGTGCGCATGGCACCATCACCGGCTCTGTCTCCAAGACCCCGGAGAGACTGCGAGAGCACATAGCCGAGTGCCGTAAGGCAACCGCCGGCTCACCGGGGTCCTTCGGGGTCAACCTCAGCATAGGCATCACTGCCGGAATCGAGGAACTGCTCGAGGTCTGTATCGAGGAGAAGGTCCCCGTGGAGACCTCGGTGTACAAGCCTGACGCCCTTGTCCCTCGCATCAAGGCAGGCGGCTTGCCGTGGATACACAAGGCGGCGAGGATCAAGGATGCTCTCCATGCACAGGAACTGGAGCCGGACGCCATCATTCTGGTGGGGTTGGAGGGCGCGGGCATCAAGAACCCGCAGCAACTCCCCACGATGACCACCATCATCTGGGGCGGTAAGCAGATCAAGGTTCCGCTGATCGCCGCTGGAGGTATCGGCGATGCTCGCGGATTTCTCGCCGCCCTCGCCATGGGCGCTGACGCTGTGATGATGGGGAGTGCCTTTTTGGCAACCAGGGAGTCCCCGCTAAAGGACTGCATCAAAGAGGCGATAGTGGCGTTGAGCCCCGACGACCCCGAACTGCGACAACGGGTGATGGTACCCGCCCCGCCGAGGCGCCCTGAAGACCCTCCATCAGAGCCGAGGCAGCCGGACTACAGTCGGGCCGTCTCATTCGCCGCCGGCGTCATCGACCACGTACCGACGGTAGCGGAACTGGTCGACGGCATTATGCGCGAAGCCGAGCAGATTCTCGATGGCTGGCACTTCCTGAAGACCAGATAGCTGCTTTCCGCCGGGTGAAGAGAGCCCTCAAGACCATCTCACACCGCGAGGCGCGTTCGAGCGATGATCTCCTGCTTCGCCGCATCGGGAAGGTCGTCGAAGTAGGCGCAGTAGCCCGACACCCGCACTACGAGTTCAGGGTGTTTCCCCGGATTGCGCCGAGCGTCCTCCAGCATCTCAGGGTCGAGCACGTTCAACTGCGCTTCCATCCCACCAGAGTCGAAGAAACCCTTCATAAGGGCAACCAGGATGTTTACCCCCTGCTCACCGGCGAGGATGCCCCGGTCAAAGCGCAGGTTGAGAGCGTAGCCGTTGGGTGCCAGGGTCGAGTCGACATGCGCTACGGAGTTCAGTAGAGCGGTCGGCCCGCGGCGGTCCTGCCCGTTTGCCGGTCCCAGGCTTGCAGCAAAAGGCTCCCCCGCCTTTCTTCCACTGGGTAAGGCCGCAACCCGCCGCCCAAAGGCAACGTGGCACGTCACCGAGTAGAACCCGGGCACGTAGGGCCCGCCACGCGTGTTGCGGTGGCGCGCCAGCGCCGAGTGGAAGATGCGCACCACTTCGCCAGCATAGGCGTCAGGCAGTGAGTGGTCGTTTCCATACTTGGGAGCCTTGAGCAGCTCCAACCGCATCTGCGGCGCCGAAGAGAAGTCGCTCCGTAGCCCGTCCAGCACCTGTGTCATGGTGTACTTGCCGCTGCCAAACACCACCTCGTCGAGAGCCGCCAGTGAGTCCGCCACATCCGCCACCCCGACCCCCTGGATGCCGCTGGAGTTGTACATCGCGCCCCCGGCCGTGACATCCTGGCCCGACTCCAGGCACCCGTCCACCAGCGCCGAGGAGAAGGGAGTGGGGTGGTAGTCCCGGTTCCCCCTCTCGATCACCTCCAGGTCCGACACCATGCGCCTGACCATGTGCTCCACCTGTGCCTGGAACGCATCGACCACCTGTCCGATGCCGCTGAAGGTAGCTGAATCGGCGGTGGCAGCGCCTATCTGCTTGCGCCCCTTGAGTTGCCTTCCACCGTTCAATGCAAGCTCAAGGCAAAGGGGGAGACTGAACAAGGCCGCATCGGTGGAGAGGAAGCTCTTGCCGGGCAAGGCCAGCTCCACGCAACCCACAGTGGCGTAGTCCCGCGCGTCCTCCACAGGGTACCCATGCGATGTCAGAGCGCCGATGGCCGCCCCATCATTGAATAGGGCTGGCACAGCCTTGCCCTTTCTTGCCACGTCGGCGACCCGCTTGAGGTACCTGTCGGGAGAAGACGCGTGAACGCGCGCCTGGTAGTTGGGGTCTCGGAGGCCCGATTCCTCCATCACATTGAGGAAGAGGTAGGTGAGGTCATTCACCGCATCCTGTCCATCCCGGTCGACGCCGCCCACAATCGCCGCCTGAACCACCAGGTAGCCGCCGTGGTATTGACTCACCCGCTCCGACAGCAGGAAGACATGCTCAGTGGCCTTTGCCGAGAAGCAGAGCAGGAGCTCTCGCGCCCTGTCCGGCGTGATTCGCCCTTCTTGGACGTCGCGCTGGTAGTAGGGATAGAGGTACTGGTCCATTCTTCCGAAGGATACTGCCGAGTTCAGTCCCTCCAGGTTGACTGCCATGTGCGCCAGCCACAGGGACTGCAGTGCTTCGTGAAACGTCTCCGCCGGCTCGTAAGGGACCTTGCGGCAGATGCGCGCTATCTCTCTCAACTCAGCGGTGCGGTCGGCATTCTGCTCCACCGCCGCGAGGCGCTCTGCCTCCTCTGACAGCCGCCGGGCGAACTCGACCAGACCCTCACCAGCGATGCGTACGGCTCGATGCAGGTCGCCGTCCTTCCCCTCAATGGAGTCCAGATACCCCCTCACACCCAGTCTGAGCATCTTCTCGTAGTTGGGCAGGAAGTGCCCGATCCCGCCGGCCTCGTTTATCAGGTAGTACGTGGCGTTGAGCTGCTCCGCCACATACCGCAGCAACTCTCGCCGATGGCCGGAGAAGGCCCGAACCGGCATGCTGCGGAACAGCCAGTAGGGAAAGACGCCGAACAGCAGCCGCAGGCGGTCGCGCCACGCGATACGCAGAGGATTCGTCTTCCTCCGCCCTATCCACAGCAGCTCCGTGCCCATGAAGACCCCGCTGAGCTCGGGCTGGACGAGACACGAGACGCGCTGGCTACCCATGCCTCCGACGATCAGCTCGTCGGGGTAGACGTGCACCGATTTGTGTCTGAGAAGATGGCGCAGCGCCTCGGCCTTGCGCACCACCATGGGCTCCCGTGGATTGTCGTGATGCGTGAAGTAGTCGGTGATCAGACATGCTCGCTCAGGGCACAGGTACACCGGGCTGGCAAGGATGTCGCGCTTGATGCGCTCGAAGCGGGCCGACGGCGTCTCCGACGAAACGGTTTCAGCATCGGGTGTGGTGCTCATGGGTTTCGGCTCCCCCACATATGAGTATACTATGGGTCGCTGAAGCCCTCAAATTCAATGGCCCAATGACAATCCTCGCAACCTGAGAGAGGCCGACGAAGGGGGAAACGGCGAGCACCCATGCCGTGTCCCGAATGCCCGGTTCGCACCGAGACATGGACAGCGGCAGGTCAAGCCAGCAGGTGAGGACTGGAAGGCCGGCGATGGGTATCAGGCGGCCGTGTCAGGCCGTCGGCAGACCAAGTTCCGCAAGCTTGGCGCTGGTGGGAATGCCCGTCCCTGGGTCCCAGCCCCTCTCATCATAGTAGTCGTCAAGAACCCTGTCCATATCGTCCCTGGTGAGAGTGGCGGTCTTGTAGTAGTCCATGAGAGGGAACTCCATGCCTTCCCCTTTGAGGGGGGCAAACCATGCCTCCGGGGCCGTATCTGCCTTGCGGTCGAAACCTGCTCTGACATTGAGCATCTTGAACAGGTTCCATACCCTTTCGCCCACGTGGTACAGGTCGTCCGGCGTGGCCTCTACCCCGGTGACGGCAGTGTACAGTTGGGCAAGGGTGTCCGCGTCGAAGAACCTCTCGATATACAGCCGGTGACACCGACCCAGGCAATTGGAGACGGAATACCAGTCCTCAGTGTAGCGGTTCAGGCGTCCCACATTGAAGGCAGTTGACGTGAAGATGCGCTCCATTGCCTCCTGCGGCACCCCTATCCTGTGGGCCTGTCGCAGCCACTGCTCAATGGGCCTTCCCGGATTGTACGAAGCCGAGCCGAGGCTGCCGGCGATGCCGACGCATCCGCCACATCGCGCTGGATTGACCATCTGGGCCACGGTGTGCGTGCCCACGCCGGTCAGACGCGGGTCGCCAAAGATGTTGTAACCCTTGATCTGGGGTGGAAGCTCATCTGGACCACGCCCAAACCTCGCCGCAGCCTTCAGAAGCCCCTCGCCGAGCACCCGCCCGAAGCCTTACCCGTACGCTGTCATGCGCATCAGCTTCATGGTTGTCTCGAAGTCGTCAGTCAACTCGGTCCCGCCTGTATCCTCTCTGGTGATAATCCCCTTCTCGTACAGGTACGATGCGAACTCCCTCACCATGCCAAAGGAGAAGAGGCATATGCCGTATCTGTTGGCAGCATCCAGGAACTCAACGGAGCGAGCGTAAGCCTCCGACGCATCCGTGCCGCTGGAGTCACCCATCGCACTGTAGTGGGTGGCGTACGTTGTCATGCCGCTGCGACGGCCCTCCTGCGGTCTGATGAACTCCTTGTCAGCCGTGGGACAGCCGGCACAGGCCAGCGGTCTCCTCGACCGGTAGTGCATGTCCTTGACATCCGGAGCCGGTACCAGCTCTATGCGGCTCGCGTTGTCCGTTATCCGCGCTCCGAGCTGTGTCCATGCCGCGGTCATTCCGAAGAAGCCCAGCTCCAGCAGGGTGGGGCGAAGCCGGTATTCCATGATGCGCTGCAGCATCCCGTCCACCAGCCGCTGAAGCTTGACCCGGTTGGCCACCCGTATGCCCTTGGTGCCCTGAACGGCGACGACAGCCTTGAGGTTCTTCGACCCCATGACCGCCGGCAGACCACCACTGCCCAACGTGCCTCCCTTGTCAATGGAGGTCACTGAGATGCTCACCAGGTTCTCGCCGGCCGGCCCTATGGGGATGATGCTGCACGGCTCGTAGCGCTGCCTCAGCGTGTCCACCGTCTCGAAGACGTCTCTACCCCACAGGTCCTGGGCATCACTAAGCTGAACGTCGTCATCGCAAATCCTGAGGTACACCGGGGTTGAACTTCGACCGGTGATGACAACAGAGTCATAGCCCGAAGTCTTGAGCATCAGGGCGAAATGGCCCCCGCCGCACGAGGTAGGATAGGCGCCGTTGAGAGGGAATCGGCTGGTGACGAGCAGCTCGGCTGAACCGGGGACTATGGTGCCCGAGAACGGGCCTGTGCCTATGATAACGCGATTCTCCGGCGACAGGGGCTCTGCATCCGGTGGTATGAGGTCATAGGCGAGCTTGTTGGTGATGCCCCAGCCGCCGATGAAGGTCTTCGCCATTTCGGGGTCAAGCGGCTCTTTGACAGCAGTCCCCGAGGTCAAATCCACGTGAAGGATGCTTCCAGCATAGCCGCCAAGCTGCATCTCAGCCACTTCCCCTCTTCTCCTGGCTCAAGGCGCCGTAAGGGCAATAGCGTACACACAGGCCGCAGTTGTCGCAGTCTTCGCTGAAGGAGATCTCGTATTCGTTCTCCGCCCCGACGAGGCGGCGGACTCTGATCCTGGCCTTCGACGGGTTGAAAACCTTCTCAAACCTCAGCGAGCAACGCAGCTCGCAGATGAGGCAGCCGGTGCACCTGGCGGCGTTCGCCACTATCGGGGGCCGTCGTGTGGTGGTGATAGGTCTACCTCCCGCTCAGCACTGACATTCCGTCGGGGGAAACCGGGCCGGATTGGCACAGGAAACAGCAAGAAGGATGTCGACCTCCCCCATCCGCATTCTCCATCCCGGCAGAACCGTTTTCACGGCCCAACGTGCTGCTGCAATTCTAGCACTCAAGTGGACAAGTCCTCAAGAGGGACTGCTGGCGGCCTTAACGGGCTCGTGTGACGCGTTCTGTGCTGAGGAGAAGAAGAGGACTCGCCAGCCCAACCGTGGGTGGCTGCGTGACCAATGCGTCATCGCGGGGATTCAAATAGCGAGGTATGCGCGCTTTGTTGCTGTGCCGGCTCTTGCACTCCTGTTGGAGTGAAGCACCAAACTCGATGGCTGGCACGTGGCACGGGAAGGCTCCGAGCCTGCTGACGCGAGCCACTCAAGTTCGCGCTGCCCCGGAAGGGGCTTGCCGCTGTCCCTCAACTGGCTTGCCCTCTGTCTCCAGGAGTATCCCACTCTTTTCCAGGAACCGTTTGCGCCGCAAGTAGAGCTCCCTGACGGACATCTCTTGCCTTCTGACACGGGCGCGGTCACCCATCGCGCCACCAAAGCTCCCCAACGGCATCGCCATCCTGCTAGCGCCACTGTTGTCCTTCGGCATGACTCTTTCCTCCCCCTTTTCCCGCCTGTACGGCGGCTCCCATCTGCTCGCTTGTCAGCCTCCGGGACGGGCTGGCACGCCAACCCCGGCCATCAACGACTGGAGCACCACATTGGGTGCTCCGCCAAACGAGTGCACCACACTTCGTCTCATCCTCCTCAGTCGTCATCGTCATCGGATTCCTCATCTTCGTATTCATCATCATCGTCATCTTCTTCGTCGTAGTCATCACCACCCTCGCCCGCCGGCTCGGCAAAGAAGAACCAGTACACACCCAGTCCAACCATGACCACAGGGACAACCGTGAGCACAGGCCACCACACGCTCAAGAACCCGCCCGCGGCAGGGGCTACCAGCACAGCGAAGTCAGTAAGATGGCTCACATTGGCGCATGCCGCATTGGAGCTTTCGTCCACGGCGGTGACGAGCACGTGCCATGCTCCTGCATCGTCGATGTAGCCCAGCTTCAGCCTTCCCGCGTTGGCATCGGCGAGGGCCAGATCAGCCGTGCCGTACTCCGCGCAGACGCTGATCGCCTTCTTGAGTTGGCCGGTGGCCGTTATAGAGAAGCACGTCCCGCCGCACAGGTAACCGGGTGGCGCTTCAGGGCAGGTTGACAGAGCCCTGATGGTTATCTCGCCCGAGCTGTCAAAGGCCCCCTCTGGACAGTGCACCGACACCTTGCCGTCCGGCGTATTCACCCACTTCTCAGTGTTTCCCACCGTGGCTGTTATCCATGAAGCGAGTGATGTCGGGGTTGCGGTGGCAGTGGGAGCAGTGGTGGGACTCGGGGTGGCCGCTGTGGTGGGTGTGGGTGTGGGTGTGGGCGCTGGCGTCGCCGCCACACTGTAGACGAAGGTCTCCGCTACCGTCGAACTCATCTTGCCATCATTGTCCTTCGATTTCGCCTTGATCTTGTAGGTAGACCCGTTCTGCAGGTCGCTCGTCGCGGGCGCCTCTTCCGAGGCCACTTCCCAGTCCTCCTCGCCTTCGTCGAATGCTCCGTCCTCGGCATCCGGATTCAGCCATATCTCGTCGTCCTGCCACTCATCGCCATTCCAGTACTCGTCGGCGCTGCGGTCCTGCATGAGCACCTGCACTTCTTCGATTGTGCCGTCATCTGTTGCGTTGCCTCTGATGGCCGGCATCGCGCTGACCTCGTCGGCGATTTCCTCCAAAATGGTTTCCGGACTGTCGGGAAGGGGAGTAGGTGTGGGAGTGGGGGTTGGCATGGGTGTCGGCGTAGCCGTGGGTGTTGGCGTCGGGGTTGGGGTGGTGGCAGGCGTAGGTGTAGGGACAGGTGTGGCGGCGGGAGTGGGGGTTGGCGTTGGAGTTGGCGTTGGCATTGGTGTTGGTGTCGGGCTCGGTGGAGGCGTTGGCGTCGGCAAGGGGGCGGTTATGGTGAGGCTTACCGGCACGGTCTGGGGGCTGTTCGTCGCGCCAGCCGCCGCAACGGTGATGGCCCCACCCAGACTCCCCTGGGCAAGGCCGGAGACGTTGACCGAGACCGTGACCTGGTCGGTCTCTCCGGTGGAACTGCCGCTGGCAGGACTGAGGCTCAGCCAGCTTGCGTTGTCGTCAACGGACCACTCCAGGCTCCTTCCGCAGGCATTAGCGATGCCAAGCCCTTGGGAGGATGGATTCGGGCCGCCGGCGTGTGCGGTGAAGCTGAGGCTGGTGGGGGAGCACTCAATGACAGGTGGATTGAGGTCGAGGGCAACATCGAGTTCCGCCACGGGCAGGCTGTTTCCCAGAATGGTGATAGTAGCGCCATAGATTCCGTCGTTCAAACCGGTGACGTTCGCCGACACCTCTGTTTCATCCCATTCGCCATATGACGCACCGCAGATGGGGTCAGCATGAAGCCAGCCGGAAGGGTCCCCTGCATCATACTCGATGTCAAGGTACCACCATACTGCCTGGACCTCGGACGGGCTGCGTATGTTGAGCGTCTGCGACGGTGGAGCACCAGCACATACTGTGGCGAAGCTGAGACTGCTGGGGGTGTAGTCTAGCTTGGGAGCCACGTCGAGGTTCACCTGGACCGTTTGCGGGCTGTTGCTCGCGCCGGGGTCGGTGATAGTGATGATGGCGGTGTGGTTGCCGGCACTGAGCCCGGAGATGTCGACCTGGAGCTCGACCTCGTTCCTCTCACCTCCCGACGCACCGCTGGTTGGGTCGAGGTCAAGCCACGCGGCATCATCGCTAACCACCCAGGTCAGGATGCCGTCCCCGCTGTTCCAGATATCCAGGCTCTGTACCGAAGGGTCAGCCCCGTCCTCCACAGCCGTGAAACTGACGGTGTCTGGCTCGCAGGCTATCACCGGTCCAGGCGCTGCCAGCAGCAGGCCCGGCGTTTGGACGAGCACAGCCACCAGGCTGGACATCACTATGCTCATCGCCAGCATGGTGGCGATGACTCTCAGCTTCGTCACTGTTTGTCTCCGTGAAGAAGGCGGGAAGGCCCACCATTGCCACCAAGCCTATTGGAGCGTACCCTTGCCTTCAGGACCTCAGCCGTACCTGCCAGCGCGTCAAAGCAGTTGCCCGAGCGTCGCCGCCTGTAGCCACACGCCACGTTCGCCCTCGTTGCAGTCGCCGGCCATGCGTACATTGTCACATTCGCAACCTTGGAGACGAAGGCTTCCTCTAGCATCGAAAGCGCACACGGCTGCCAGCCAACGGCATGCGCCCAGCCGAGCACTCGATGCCCGTCTCTCCTGCGTACCTGTAAGGTAATCGATTGGCCCCCGATTGGCGACTGCCTTGTCCCCCACTTCTGAGGAATGTCCCCCCCATTTCAACATGGTAGGAGACCCCGATGGGGCGCTGTCGCCGCGCTCTCCACTGTCGGCTCGAGGCGGAGATGGTCCAGCCGGGCGCTATCGCCAGTCGCCGGTGCGAGGGAGACTCTCCCCTCTCATGCGTCGCCGTGGTGGGGACAACAACTGGCACCAGTACAGGTTAATACCCACGATAATGCAGGCTAGTATTGGCGACAATCGGAGACCCAGTAGCCATAATACAGAGGTGAAGTCGTCGGCCCATTCTTGAAGTTGACGTTACCGGTGAACCCCGCCGACGAAGTGGTCATGTCGTGATGGCCGGAACATTGGCAATCTGGGGTGGCAAAGGTGCCCGGTTGCCCTGGGCTATGCTCAACCAGAAAAGGCGAGCCGCGTACAAGCACAGGGAACCTCGGCGCCTTGGGCAGCCCTGTAGTGTGGTTTGGTAAGGGGAGGGCTTGCTGGAAAGGACTGCTGCTAATGGTGGAAGAGGCTGAGAATACGTCGAAAACCGCAGCGCCGAACGCAGCGCAAGGGGCGGCGCAGAGCACCTATGCCCTGGTGGCGGCGATAGAAGCCAAGGACCCGTTCATACGCGGTCACTCGGCCGAGGTATCGCGCATAGCAGTGGCCATTGCCCAAGAGATGCAGGTGCCAGAGCCCACCATCGAAACGCTTCGGGTGGCAGCGATCCTCCACGACGTTGGGAAAATCAGCGTGCCGGGGGAGATTCTCAACAAACCGGGGAAGCTCAGCTGGCCCGAATGGCAACTGGTGAAGACCCACGTGGCGCAGGGTCTCCGAATACTGTCCGAGGCGAACTTCCCCGCGCCGGTGAAAGCCACCGTCGCCCAGCACCATGAAAGGCTCGATGGCAGCGGCTACCCACAGGGGTTGAGAAAAGAGCAGATTATGATGGAGGCGCGCATACTCGCCGTGGCCGACGTCTTCGAGGCTATGACTTCTCACCGGCCTTACCGGCCTGCCGCTTCCGTGGCACAAGCCGTGGAGTACATTCAGGGTAACGTCGGCACGAAGTTCGACCCGGCTGTGGTGGAAGCCTTCCTCAAAGTCCTGGGTGAGGAACATGAAGACGTCACGCCCAGCTCCAGCCTCACCGCATATACGTACTCGCATCCTGTCAATCCGGACGAGAAACATGCGCGCGGTGGCACGCGGCACGTCGTTCGACGTCGCATTCTGGTAAGACGCAGAGTATAGCCCAATACAGCAGCACTGCCACAACAGAATCATGGCCGGTAGCGGGGACGAACAACCGACAAGCAGCCAACTCTTCACAAGAAAGGATGGATATGTCAGACAACGGCAATGGAGCGAGACTGGCAACGGGTCTGTGGTCAAATCGTCATTTTCGCAGCATTGCGGTCATCATGATTGCGTGCTCGGCTTTCTATTATCTGCCTTTGATGGCTGGCGCTGCCGGCTGGACCGCCCTTAACGAATCACTGTCCACCCTTCATGAATTCCACGGGCTGGTGTTCTTCGCCCCTGTTGTATACGCTGCCTACGTGTTCGGCATCAGCGGAGCGATGTTGACTGCTTTTGCCAGCATTCTGGTTCTTCTGCCGTATGCCACCTCCGCTGACCCGTATCTTGAGGGCCTGTTCAGGGCGACTGCTTTCGGCATCATCCTTTGCGCTGTGGGTGCGGCGGTGGCGTTGATACAGAGGGGGGACGAGCGACAACGCAAGAACGTAAAGGAGCTGAGACATCTGTACCAGGTGGGAAAGGCTGCCGACGCCAGCGCGACGGTCGAGGAGTTTCTGTCGTCTGTGGCCGACCTCATCGCCGAAGCGGTACGGGGCACCGGCGAAGTGAGGGTTCGGATAGAAGTGGGCGGTACTGTCTTTCGCAAGCCGGACAGCGAACAGCAGGGTCCTGAGTCCGTAGTGAGCGTTCCCCTGCACGCCAAAGGCATGCCTCCCGGACTGCTTACGGTATCATGCTCACCCAAGCATCGATTCAGCGGGCACGAACTGAGCCTGCTTGAATCCATTGCGGATCAGGTAGGCATCGCCATCGTCAACGCTGAGCTTCATGGGGAGACAAGGAGAAAAGTGGACCAGTTGGGACTGATGGGCGAAACGGCCAGGGTCATTGCCTCCAGCCTGGACGTCAATGAGATGTGTCAAGGCTTCGCGGCCGCTGTCAACAAGTTCGTGGGTTTCGACCAGGCAAGCATCCACCTGCTCGACGAGACAGGGCAGAACATGCGAGTAGTCATACTCTCCCCGCACCAGCGAGCGAACCTCTCCCTCGGCACTGTATGTCCTGCTGAGGGAACGGGCACAGCCTGGGTGGCGCAAAACAGGAAACCGCACATTGAGACCGATATCACCTGCCAGCGCTCCTTTGCCTCCGATGAGTCTCTTGTCGGCGATGGATTCAAGTCGACAATACGTCTCCCCCTGCTGGCGAAGGGCAGGGTCTTCGGCACGTTCAACCTGCGCAGTACATCGCCAGGCCAGTTTGGCGACGAAATCGGCGAGTTGCTGGAGCAGCCGGTTGGCCAGTTGGCGGTGGCCATCGAGAATGCCGCCCTCCTCTCCTGCGTGCAATCTCATGAGGAGCAGCTGGACAAGACATGCGAGGCGCTGGAGGCAGCCCAGGGTTACGTGGCACAATCGGAAACAAGAATCAAGTCGCTGATAGCGACTGTTGCCGGCCTGATGGACGACTTCAACGGTGTCCTCTCCGTCATGACCAGCCGGGCTCAGCGCGCTGTGGAGGGCATTGCCGATTCCCAAGTGCGGGAGAGCTTGCAGATAATCGAGCACAGTGCCAAGGAGGCCGCGGACACAGTGCGCCGCCTGCAGGAATCAGCCACCGATAGCATGCACGCGGACGCCGACAGGTCAATCGTCGATGACATGGTGCGGCAGGCCATGGACATCGAGAAGACGCGGAAGACTGAGCGTGGCAACGGCAATGGCAACGGGCATGGCATTCTCGCTGGCGTCGACTCCCCGGACGGGCGTCCTGATTACGAGAGTGAATTCGAAATCAAGAAAGCCGTCATGAACATACTGGCCAACGCAATGAGCGCCCCGTCTGACATGGGGCGGTTCCATCAGCACCAGGCAGAGAGCGACACGGCGGAGGAGAACGCGTGGCCCACCAAACCGGTGGCCATGCTTGATCTCAAGGGCAACCTCATCTACGTCAACTCCTCCTTCCTCAAGCTATGGGGATACGACAATGAGACGGAGGTCCTGGGAAGGCCAGCCGACCACTTCTGGCAAAACGGCGAACACGCGACCACGACCGACCAGGGGAACCTGGGCACCACATCGAGCTGGCAGAAAGACATGACAGGGACGAGAAAGGACGGCTCGAGATTCGATGTCCAGGTGTCCGCAACCACGGTCAGTGAAGTTGGCAATCCGATTTGTATGCGGGCCTCATTTGTCGATGTCTCCAGGCGCAAGCAGGCGGAACAGGAGATCAAACGGAGTTTCGAGAGCCTGCGAGCAGCTCTGGATGAGACAGTCGCCGTCCTGGCCAAAACCGTGGAGAACCGCTACCCCGGCATTGCCACCCATCAGCGACGCGTTACCAAGCTGGCCTACGCCATAGCGAAGGAAATGCGCCTTCCTGACGCACAGGTACAGCAGATTCGCGTCGCCGCCAGCCTTCACGACATTGGGAAGATCAACATGCCCACCGAGATACTCGAGGGGTCCGCCTGGCTTAGCGACCTGGAGACCGCAGTGTTGAAGACTCACCCTCAGGTAGGGCACGACATGGTGAGGATGCTTCCCTTCGACGGACCCGTCGCCCAGATTATTCTGCAGCATCATGAGTTGCTCAATGGAAGCGGCTATCCCTCGGGAGTATTCGGACAGGAGATCCTCCTTGGAGCCAGGATTCTGAGCGTCGCTGATACGGTCGAGAGGATAGCCTACCGCCAGCCCCAGCCACAGACCCCTGGTATAGACGACGCCCTGAACGAGATCTCACGGGACCGGGGCGTTCTCTATGACGCAAACGTGGTGGACGCCTGCCTCAGCCTTTTCCGGTGGAAGGGATTCAGATTCGAGGATGCCCTTGCCGGAGAAGCGACGCAGCGGCACGACTAGCTGTCGCTTCCATCTCACTTCCACAGCCTTGCCTGTTCCGACGCACCATGCTCCAGTGTACTATGTCAACCCGGACCTTTCACAGGCGACCTGAGTGGTTCCGGCGCTAGGCCACCTTTCTTAATCACCATCCCAATGTCAACTCAGCGCTGCGGCTTACACCCGATGCAGGGACGGCATTCCTCACCCGGCTGTCCGACCAACTGGTACTTCCTCCGTCCCCAAGGCTGCACGAAGTCGCACAGCGCCACCTCGTATCGTGGATGTGCTCCCTTCCAGGCCCTAGTATTGAAACACAAGCTGACCCGCTGCGGGGTATATAGTGTGAGGGTAACAGTGGATGCAGAGGGGCTCAAGCCTGAGCCTAAACGAGGTGGTTGTTTACTGGCCTGGGATGTCGGGAGTCTGCACGAAACGTCGACACGGTTGCGGTGCCACTGTCAGGCGGCCGCTGTGGCCGCCATGTGAGGTATTCCTCGTCAGGGTTCACCGCGCGGCACGTGGCTTGCGCCGCGCCGCGCTCTTGAGTTGCTCGGCTTCACTAAGCAACTCTCGTGCAGAGACGTCGGGTAGGGAGGCGGTGAGGGACCCGACTGGCGTCGCCTCATCTTCGACTACCGTCTTGAAGAGATCGCCGAAGAAACCATTGTCGTCGCTGGACTGGGGGTCTTCCTCGTTCGACTTCGCGCAAGGCGCGTCCACGGCGCCGGACCCCTCAGTTGCCCCGGCTGACAGCGCTGCACCCTCGCCCCCTTTGTCAGGCCAAGCAATCGTGCTTTCCGCTCCCTCTGTGTCAGCACTCTGCTCATGCCCACCCTGGGCGAGGAGAGGGTCTCCTCCTATGCGGCGGATCATATCGCTGTTCTCTTCGTCCTGCTGTGGAACAGGTTCCCTTTCCTCTCTCAGCCGCCTCATCCTCACCAGCTTCTCCCCATCACCCAGTGCCTCCCCTTTGCGCGGAGCTCTCGGATCGCCCTTTTGCGACGCAGAGACGGCTCTCTTAGGTGGCTTTCCCTTCCCAGAAGAGTTGGCTCCCTTCGGTCGACTGGGTCGACGTTTCTTGTTGAAGCGGCCTCGTGAATTGCCAATCAGCGATAGAACGGACATGCCTTTGTCACCTCATTCAACAATGGCGACCGTACGCAGCATTCCACAATGCGTGTGGTCTCATCGGAAATGGCCCTCACGGTATGCCTTGGACAGGATTCCATACACGTCATAGAAGTTGGTGACGTTCCCTTCCTGCATGCGGCGCAGCACCTCCGCGCGCATCTTTACCTGGTCGTATATCTTGCGTCTGTCGTTACGCGGAATGCCCCGCCGGGGAGCGATCTTCTCCTCCAGCAGGTACGAATTCATGAATCCTGAGAAAGTGAACTTGTCTTCGACAGGGTCCCAACTGAAGGACTCGATGAAAGAGAATGAGTCAGAGACAGAGTCATAGCCAACTATCTCGTTTACGCTGGTTATCCGCCTCGCGGTACGGCCGTTGGGCAGGTGAACCATCTGTGTAATGACCACTACGTTGAGGTTGTCAACGTAGGACTTGGGCACGTTGATCGGGTCGCCGGTCAGGCGCTGAACCAGCTTGGCCACCGACGCCGCGTGGAAGGTGCTGATGCAGGCATGGCCAGTCTGCATTGCCTGAAACGCGATGGCGCCCTCCTGGCCGCGGATCTCGCCAACAATGATCAGGTTCGGACGCTGTCTCAGGGCAGCCTTGAGGAGATCGAACATGTTCACATCTGATCCCTCCGAGCCCTTGCCGGAGCCACGCGTCACACCGCGTATCCAGTTTGGGTGAGGCACCTGGACCTCGGGAGTGTCCTCAATGCTGACTATCTTGGCGTCCGGCGAGATGAAGGTGCACAGGGCGTTCATAAGAGTGGTCTTCCCCGAAGCTGTCTCACCGGACACGAAAACATTCATGTGCTCCTGGAGAACCAGCGATAGATACGCTGCCATCTCGTTGTTCAGGGTGCCTTGTGCCAGAAGCTCTGTGATGCTCATGGGCACGGGGGAGAATTTGCGGATGGTGAAGTTGCTGCCCCGCTTGGATACGTCTGTGCCATAGGTGATGTTGATTCGAGAGCCATCGGGCAAGCTCGCATCGACCACCGGCTCCCGGAAGGTCACCGGCTGTCCGATCCTCTCCGCAAGCGCCACAACGAACTTGTCCAGCTCTTCATGTGTTTCGAATTCAATGGCTGTCTTCAATCCGCCGAAGACCTTGTGCTCGGCAAAGATGGCGCCCAATCCCGAGCAGGAGATGTCCTCTATGTTGGTGTCGGTGATCATGGGCTCAAGCACGCCGAGACCCTGTAGCTTGCGCTTCAGGAGGTATCGCAGGGCCTTGTACTCCGTGCTGTTCACCACAATCCCATTTCTCTTCTTCCCATTTCTCTTGGAGGAATTGTGATTGCTCCCCTTTCGATCGCGCTGTGTCGGCCCCGTAGCTTTGTCGCTACGGATGGTCACCACTTTGTCCACGATCTTCAGAATGGCCTCCAGTCGCTTGTCGGGGTCGTGTATGCCCTCCAGGTCCTCCACGTAGTCGGCGATGCGTTCCTCTATCTGGTCCAGAAGATCGCCGGTGCCCAATACCTCGGTAGGTAAACTCGGTTCCACCGGAATGTAGTGATCCCGGATATCCTCATGGTTCGCCAGAATGTGAATGAATGTGCTTCTGTCAACAGGGTACAGCAGGTTGGGGTTCTTCATCCCCTTTAGACTTCGGTCAAGTTTCTCATAGAAGTCGGGCAAACCGACTCTCTTCACCGGAAGCATGTGGAGGTACTGCAGAAGGTGCAGATTGCCCTTGCACGCCCCCTTCAGCGCGGCGGGCAGTGCCGGAAACACCGGACATCTGCTCATCGGCACCCCGCAACTCTTCAAACAGTTGCCGGGGCACAGCCTTGGTTCAAACGGGAGACGAAACAAACGGTCCTCCTACACCCTCGCCTTCGCCAGTGGAATGGGCCTCATGCCCATCTTGGGTTCTATCTCAAAGCTGACCACGTCACCGGTGGGACGCTCTGCACCGCGCACCTTGAGGACTTCCAGCGTCTTGACCAGCCGGTCGCCGACGGCTTCCAGCTTCAGCCTCAGGTGGGCATCACACAACGAACGGCTGCGAGTCAGCACCTCGTCATCAAACGAATAGGAATGCGCCACGAGGAGAATTGTGCGACCCCTGACACACAGGTTCTTGCAGGCGGAGAAGAAATCCAATATGGTTACCGGGGTGCTGTGCGCCAGCAACAGTGTCATCGAGTCCACCAACACCAGTCTGAATCTCTCAGGCAGGTCAAAGAAGTGGTCCACCAGCAACTGGAAGGGTCTGTCGGTGTCACGGAAATCACTACGCCACCCCAATGGGTAGATTCGAAACCGGTCGGTCAGGAAGTAGTCCAGAGTGTACAGCGAAAGGGAGTCCATCTGGGCTATGAGACTCCTCACGGTGTTCTCCGTGGTGTAGTAAGCCACGCACATCTGCGACGAAGTCAGCGCCCCGAAGGTCAGATGCTGGCTTATCACACTCTTCCCGGCGTCAGAGTGCCCTTCCACCAGGCACAGTGAGCCTACAGGAATGCCGCCACCCAGTTTCTCATCCAGGTCCCGTGTTCCGGTAACGATAACGTCGGTTGCCTCGATCTCGCCATTCACAGCATCCAACCCCTTTCTTGCTGGACTCGGCTGCGCCCATGGGCGGCTTTGTCCCATGCACGCCCTCCCTCACCTGGTGATCACCGGCCGAGCTGCGCTCCTCCGTGTCACAGTCAGCGAGAACCGTCGCTCAGAATGCCGTGGAGCTCTAAAGTCAACCGGCTCCACACATCGGCTGAACTCGGCCCTGTCGATTCCTCGGCCACCACCGCCGCCAGATGGAGAATGATCTCCTTCATCGCGGGGCTCAGGTGTCCGCGAACGCTGTACGCCTCAAGGAAGGTAGGCAGTTGCGCAGACCCTATCTCCCTCTTGGCCGCCGAAACCCAGCGTATGAGATTGGGGAGCTGGTTCGCCTGCAACAATGAACCTCTGGCGTCTCCTATCATGTTATCCTCCTTGCCTGTCTCCTGCAGCCCATTGTCCGGTGCCTCATATGGTTTCTCCTCTTCCACTTCTTCACGCGACAAGCTCTCAGGTTCGATTGCCGTTGCATCCGGCTCGTCAACGGGAGGAAGCTCTGGCACCGCCTTCTCCTCGGGCTGCGGCGCCTCAAACAGCGGCTCCTCCTCCAACTGCGGCTCTTCAAAAGCCGGCTCTTGAGGCGGCGGTGCCACTATTTCATCCAGCACCTCCTCAATCTCCTCGTATGCCTCTGGCTGCCGCAGCGGTTCTCCAAGCTCGGCCGGCGGACTCGCCATCTCAGCGGCGGGAGGTATATCTGCGCGCGCGTCGTCATCCAGAGGCATGACTTCGGGGACGAAGTCTCCTCCCAGCACGTAGTCACGTATGTCGGACAGAGACTGCTTCACCTCTCCCTTGATTAGCCTGAACTCGCCTTCAAGCTCTTCAACTCTCTTCTCGATTTCCATCTTCCTCTACCCTCTTTTCCAGAAGGATTTGCGAACGACTCTTTGCCTTGCTCGAATCACCTCGAATGGGTGAACACATCTCCATTACGAAGGCACGAAGGTCCAGGAGAATTCGCTTCAATTCCCCCTTCACGCCAGGCAGTTCATCCTCTATTGCCTTTAGCCTGTCTTCAATCTCCATACCACGCCTTACATCTGGATTGACGAAAACAACAGCCCCACCACGCTGGGCAGGAAAACCACGGCAGCTCCTGATATCGCGCCGGTGATTCCCAGATCATACAGGACCTTCCACTTGGTCCCTCCATCCGCTATGGTGGGGGCGAGCGCATTGGCCACGGTGAATACAAGCACCAGCGGTATTACCATGTTCTGCATGAACTCCAGACCGGCGAGATTGAAACTGGTGAAGGCACTCACACTGGGGCCACCATGCCCGCCAGGCGTCTCCGGCATAGACTCCTGAGCTGTGATAATCAGGCCTCCGAACATGGCTATCACCTCGGTAATGAACACGAGGAGAACGATGACTGCGGCGTGCATAACCAGACAAAGCCACCGGAAAGGCGAGGTTATGGTGCTCCGCTGCGCCCGGAGCAATGCGACGCGGCTGGCGAACAGGGACGCGTGATACCCTGCCTGCTCCGGCTCTCCACCCAGCTCGATGGCGTCATAGAACATAGTCATGCTCCGGCTCGCCAGCGTGCTGCCCGTCTCCTCAATGAACCTCTCCCAGCAGAGCTTGGACCTGATGCCCGAGACCAGCCTCGTGTGAAGACGTTTCACCTCAGGGCGCAACGCGTTTATTGCCTCAAGGTCCAGTCGTGAGACCGCGTCCTTGACGGTTGTGCCAATCGCTGAGCACACGCCTCCCAGGGATCTCAAGAATGGCCCCACCTCGACGTCCTTCTTGGTCACTTTCTTGTCGTTTGATACCGCGATGAATCCAAGTGGAAAAACAAGGGCCCCTCCTATCAGCAATACCCACCCAACACCGAACCCAAACACGAGGAGTACGATGCAGGCAACCACGGCGGCTGGCACGAGCACCTTCATCAGCTTAACGACAAGGCGCCGTTCGCCGCCGCCAGCCCAATGCAGCACCTTACCCTCTATCGGCGACATCAGGTATATCAACCACACGCCCACCGCGGTGGTGCCTATGCAAATCCCCATGAGCCCCAGCATGAACGCTGTTCCAATGCTCCATATCATGGTCGAGACCAGACCGATAACCACCACGAGCACTGCCGACAGGACAAGTGACACGTAGGCAACCGTCCACTGTTTCAGGGACTCCAGCTTCCTGCCATACTCATTCTCGTACGTCTTGGCCACCGCCTCAGCCTCTCTGGCGAGGAACTCGGCTTCCGGCTCACCCGAAACGAGCGAGCTGGAGAAGCGAAGAAGCAGTCCCCTGACGTCCTCGTTTTCGACTGACTCCCCTACCACACGGCATGACCTCGCATAGTCGTATCCCAGCCTATTGGTGGTGAGCTCGACCTTCCTGAAATAGGGAGCGCTACTGCACTCAAGCTGCGATGATCTGCCAAAGATGTGCTTTCGCGGGACGCCGGCAGAGGCAATCACGGACATATAGGAAAGCTGATACAGCAGGTCAAAGGTCGGCACTGCTCCATTGCTCCCTGCGCCACCCGAAACCTCGCCTCCCTTTTTCAGCTTCTCCCGGATCTTATCCAGCAACATGCTATCTGTCCTCTTGCCTGGCAACCAAGCCGACTAGGGCTCATACCCCGCAAACGAGATGGATGTGGGGATGCCGTTGGGCGTGGTGACCACTATCAGATTGGTGGTGTCCCCACCCACAGCAGGGTCTACCCTGGCCTCGATAACCAGTTCCTCCATGGGGTTGAGTATCCCCGGCTCGAATGCCTCGTCCGTCCCATTGCCCGCGTCGAGGTAGATTCCCTCGTTCGTCCATTGGTTCTCGCCTGGTGTTCCCGCCTTGTACGGCAGCCATTCCACATGGTAGGTGCCATTCGCATCGTAGTACTGCACAATGATATCCCAGCTATCGAAGCTGCTCAGCTTTGTCTGGCCACTGTTTCGTAGCGTCACTTCCAGAGTATCCGCTGATGCCTGTACTGCACCCAGTGGCGACAACTCCGTCCTCATTATGTCACCCGCCGTTTCGCTCATCTCCTCCAATCCCGCCGAGCTCGTGTCCATCGATGACAGGAAGCCCTGGGACAACGTCATCCCGCCGACCACGACCAGTGCTATACAGATTAGAGCAACTATGGCACTCTCCATCGTTCTCCCTACATACTGAAGTAATACTCATCCGATATACCGTTGGGTATGACCACCTTGACGAAATAGGTCCCCTCCCCGGGGTCGGAATCGTAGGAAATCGTTATCTTGACGGTGGCCTCGCTTCCCCATTCACTGTCATTTTCAATCTCGTAGTCCCACCGCGGGTAGCTGTCCTCGGCGTCCCACACGTGGGGCACTCGCCAGAAGTCGTCCTCGTGACCGAAGAAGACATCACTCTCCTCGATGGACAGTATGCGGGCTGTACCGACGTTCTTCACCCACACGTAGACGGTCTCGCGGTCCGCTGTGCTTGCCGCATGCATGATGCTTATCCTGCTCTTCATGCGTTCATCTATCGTTTCGCCCATGCTGACCATGGCCTGGCTGGAACGGTTCACCATTGGAAACACGCTGTTGAAGATGAATATCGTACAGACTACTCCAGCTAGGATGAGCAGGATTGTGACTATCACTTTGTCCACAGAAGACCCCTCTTACCTGTTCTGACCACCTTAGGACGCTCAGCCTTGCCATTTCCAGCCCCTACACCTTCGTTGGAAACTCTTTCGAGTCCATTAAGTCAAGCGGGGGTGGGGACCGACCACGCGTGCCCCCACCCCCTCAACGATGAACCCTAGTGCAGGTCCATTACAGCATCGATCCATGCCGGCGTGGTCCGCTCTATGACCAGTACCGCGCCAGTAGGCGGCTTGACCTCCACGGAGAAGGTGGTGTCCGGCCCAAGAGATAGATCAGTCAGGTCTACGGTGAGCTCGAACTTCTCGTCCCCCTCCAGCAGGTCGTCGTCATCGGTACTGCCAACCTTGGCGACACTCCAGTCGAGATCCCGCGACACCTGAGTGCTGTCAAGGTACGAAATCACCACAACATTGTCTGTTGGCTCGGTGAAATCGATGGCCAGTCCCTCCATGGCGCCCTCCACGGTAAAGGTGATGTCATCTACCGTGCCATTGGCACCCGTGCTGTTGGCCGTGGCAATAACGGAGCCCTTGATCTGCAAGGTGGCCTCAACCTCCTCGAGGCCAGTGTAGACCGACTCCTGGGCTTTCTGCGTGGTGAAGATCCCCGCTGACAGTACGGTGTAAGCGAAGACCGCTGCCACAACTACGAAAGCGATCAGGATGATGGCCGTCTCCAACCCCGTTATGCCTCTCTGATCTTTGTGCATTCGGTCTATTGACTTCCGCAGCACTTCGACCCCCTTTCATTGTGTCTCTACTTTGTGTGGTTTACCGGTGCATCTTGTCACCCGGCCCGGTCAATTGCTCCTACCGGCGTCATATCGGCCGGTCCTGCGCGCTACGCTTGGGCATCGCCCCCGCGGCCAGGGGCTTGACCTGGGTGGTGCAAGTGCGCTTGATGTCCGCCGTGGGACATCAGTAGCCCATGCCGCCCCTTTGGGACCTCTCGGCCTTCCTCTCATCCTCTCCCTGCTCTCTCGGCCGGCGTCCCGCTTCACAAGAATTTGTGAGCTCTGTGACCACCCCCTTTCATATTTGATCTTGTATCTCCTTCAACTGTTGAAACCTGGGGCCACCCGCTAGTACAGGTTCACCAGCTGGGTCACTCTGGGAGGAATGGTGCGCTCGATCACCAGCACTGCTCCCACGGGAGGCTTCACTTCCAGTGCGAACTTGCGATAGGGTCCGAGCATCTCCTCCGGAGACGAAGCGCCGCTGTTTACCGGGGACATGTCGACCGTGACCTGGAAGATCTCGTTCTCATCCAGAATGTAATCGTCGCCGAAGCTGGTCACTCTGAGCACCGTATAGTTCATCGAAGGGAACTGCTGGTACTGGTCGCTGTATGAGATAACCACGGTGTTGTTGCCCGCCGAGGTATCGGTGAAGTCAATTCGGTCTCCCTGGCCCACCGTTCCTAGGGTGAAATAGAGCTCCTCCACCGTACCGTTGGTCATCTTGGCCAGCACATTCCCCCGAACCGTCATGGTGCTCTTGCTCTGCTCCAGGCCCTCGAAGATGGCTTCCTTGGCATGCTGCGAGGAAAACAAGCCCGCTGTGAGAACCACGTACGCGAAAACTGACGCCACCATTACGAATGCAATGAGTATGATGGCGGTCTCCAGCCCGGTGATACCCCGCTCATCCCTATTGAATTCACCCAACGTCACTCCTCCCTTCGCACATGGGCATCAGGTCGTGCGTTCGATGCCGTTCTCCCAAACGACTAATGAGGATGCATGTACTGTACCGCCCGCACATGCCTGACAGCCACGATGCCATCCCCTATTTCGTCTTCATTTCCTACCAATATTCGCCAAGACGTATTGCTAACCCCCATTGCAGGAATTTCTCAACAGAATTGGGTGGTAGCACCTCTTGCCTGTAGCTATGTCCAAGCACGATAATACATAGTTCCTCATAGTAATGCTCTGTGGAACGATAGTAAGGGTAGTTTTAGATATTTGTACACGTTTACATATACTACTTGACAACTAATATCGCTTATGGTATAATCGCGGGCATAGCGGTGAGGATTGGTGAGGAAAGGGGTGGTGGTGGGGCCTTGATAGGTCGCAGGTGAAGCTCCCACCGCGCATAATGGGATAGCAGGAGGTGGACCATGGCGGCACCAAGGACGAACCCGGTGCGGCTCTACGTGATAGAGGAGCAAGAGATATACCGAGGTGCCTACAGCTTCATCTTTCCCCCGGCAGCGTCCATCGACCTCGTGGGACTCTCAACGAGTGCCGACCTGGAGACCCTCAGCGACGAGGTCTCCGCGGTGCAACCCGACGTCCTCCTGGTGGGCACGAAGACGCTGGAAGCGGACATGATACCGGCACTGGAGCAACTCCGGTCGCACAACCCGGCAATAGGCCTCGTCGTTCTGCTGGTATCCTACACGGGTGACAATGTCAAGCTACTGCGGGAGCTCGCCGTCAACGGAAGGGGAGGCGTGGCACTGTTCCTGAAGCAGTCGATTGACCACGTAGAGCAGTTGTCCGGAATCATCCTGGCGGCAAGCCGTGGGCAGGTAATCCTGGACCCCGCACTGATATCCTATTTGTTCGCTGAGAAACCTGAGTACCCCTTCCTGAAACAGCTCACCACACGCGAACTGGAGATTCTCAGTCTGCTATCGAAGGGGTACACCAACTCGGCTATAGCCGAGGAGCTATATATAGATGTCAAGACCGTTGAGCATCACATAAACAGCATGTATGCCAAGCTTAGAGCGGAGGCCAACTTCGACAACAGACACGCCAGGGTGAGCGCAGCGCGGCTGTACCTCGAGGCCACAGGCGAACTGATGCCGCCGATCATGCAGCAGCGCATAGCGGTGCCCGCCTATGCCGAAGCGTGACCGGGACAGTCGAAGAGGCAGGAACGCAGAAGTCAGGACAGTTGAGTGAAGAGTCGTCGAAGGCAAGGTCACATGGCTGCGAAGAGCAGTTCCTTCACGTCCCAGCCGACGACGAAGACAAGCAGAGCAATGGCGGGCAAGAGAAGCTTGCCCGGAACAAGCCAGGCAATGAAAAGGGGAATGGCAAACTTGATGAGCACCAACTGAAGGGGTGATGCAGCCAGGCTCCGCATCATGGGGTTGAGTTCGTAGAAGCCCATCGACAGGGCCAGTACCGTCAAGGCCAAGTCGATCTGATTCAGGAGCAGAAAGGAAACCTTCGCCCCGACTCCCCTTCTGAACGTGGCAACGGAATCCCACAGAGTGGGTCTCATACACACCTCGGCAGCCCAGCGGGGAGAGTGCCCTCCCACCCCGCTGGGCGCGTCGTTTTCGCGGCACAGATTAAGCGAAGGCTAGCCTGCCATACCTACCCTGGTGCCTCAACCCTCGCTCGATACCAGTGCCCACAGCCCTCCCGGAAAACAAAGAACCGACCTCGCGGTCGGTTTCGCTACTAGCTCCACGGAGCCCAAGCGACCATGTTCAGGCTCCGTTTCTTTGCCCCCGCCTTTGATAACAGAACCAAGACTGCGCGGTATTATACAACGGCCACGGCGTGCCTGTCAACCTAACCCCACTACACCCGACCTCCCCCAACGCAGCATCTTCAGTCATTCGCCAGCCCATCGCAACCAGCACCCTGACCTACGGCTTCGCCGCTCCACCCGGAGCCGGCAAGCCCTTGCTGCCCTGGTGCTGTTCCTGTTCCTTCGGCTCCGCACTTCTTCTTCCATTGTCCGTGGCATAGAACCCCGACCCTCTGAAGATTACAGCAACCGGCGACATAACACGCCGCACGTCGCCGTGGCACTCAGGACAGGTCACAGCCGAGGCATCGCTGTAGCTGCGCCTCAGCTCAAACCTGGTTCGGCATTCCAAGCACTGATACTCGTAGAGCGGCATTCCTCACCTCAAGGCTAAATCACAATCTCCGATTTCATTGTCTCCCGGCCTCTGAGAAGCACAAACATCACCCGGTCGCCGACACCAAGGCCAGCCAGCACATTCTCCAGGTCTTCGGCGTTGCGGACAGACCTCAGGTTGACCTCTGTGATGATGTCGCCCGGTCTGAGGCTCGCCTTCTCACCGAGAGACGCAGGCGCGACCTTGCCTACATACGCGCCAAACGTCGGCAGCGCACCCGTCTTGGATGCAAGCCTGCTGGCATCGGCTACCTTCAGCCCGAAATGAGGTCGCTCGCCGTCACCCCTATCGGCGAGGAGTTGCTCCAACCGGCCGCGGTCGAAGCCGACTACCATTTGATCGCCGATGATGGTCACCGGCACCCCCATCTGCCCCGTCCGCCGCACCATCTCATCAGCAGCGGCGCGGTTGACCGACACGTCCTGTTCGGAGAATTGAACTCCCCGCTGGGTCAGAAAGTCTTTCACGTGATGACAGTACGGGCATGTGGGTGTAGTGTACACTGTAACGTCCATATTGGTACCTCCTTAGTAGGAAGGGGCGGGAGCATAGCCCCCGCCCCGTTCAAAGAGCGGCTGGCACCAGGTCACACCTCTCTAAACTCGCCCTCCACCGTGCCAGCGTCATCGCCAGCCTGGTACGCTCCGCCTTCATTCTCGCTACCGTCGTTGCCGCCCATAGGGGCTCCGGCCCCGGCATGGGCATAGACTTCCTGCCCCACACGCTGCAGGACCGTCTCCAGTTCCTCCATGGCCCTCTTCACCTGGTCAATCGCTCCACTCTGCAAAGCAGAGCGAAGGGCGGCCACTTTGCCTTCGGCCTCGCTTCTCAGGTCCGCCGGCAGCCTGTCGCCCACGTCACGCAACGTTTTCTCTGTCGTATATGCCATGTTGTCGGCGTGGTTCCGTGTCTCAATTTCCTCACGCTTGCGCTGGTCTTCATCGGCGTGCATCTCCGCCTCGCGAACCATGCGGTCCACATCGTCCTTCGAAAGCCCCGAACTGGCGGTTATGGTTATCTTCTGCTCCTTGCCCGTGCCCTTGTCGTGTGCCGACACATTGAGGATGCCATTGGCGTCGATGTCGAAGGTGACTTCGATCTGCGGCATGCCTCGAGGCGCCGGCAGGACGCCGTCCAGCATGAAGCGCCCGATTGTCTTGTTCTCACCGGCCATCGGCCTTTCACCCTGCAGCACATGGACATCCACGCTCGGCTGGTTGTCCGCAGCCGTCGTGAAAAGCTGGCTCTTCTGAGTTGGAATGGTGGTATTTCGCGGTATCAGCGCCGTCATCACACCTCCCAACGTCTCAATCCCAAGAGTGAGAGGAGTCACGTCCAGCAAGAGGACGTCCTTGACCTCGCCCTTGAGAACACCCGCCTGGATGGCGGCTCCCGTCGCCACAACCTCGTCAGGATTGACCCCCTTGTGCGGTTCCCTCCCGAAGAGCTCCTTCACCTTCTCCATCACCGCCGGCATTCTCGTCTGACCGCCGACCAGGATCACTTCACCGATGTCGCCCGGCTTGAGTCCGGCATCAGTCAGAGCCTGTTTCACCGGCTCCACCGTGCGGTCTACCAAGTCGCCCACCAGTTGCTCCAGCTTGGCACGGGTAAGGGTCATGGTCAGGTGCTTCGGACCGTTGGCGTCAGCGGTGATGAAGGGCAGGTTGATCTCTGTCTGCATCACGCTGGAAAGCTCGCACTTGGCCTTCTCCGCAGCCTCCTTCAGCCGTTGCAGCGCCATCACGTCGTGCTTCAGGTCAATGCCCTGGTCCCGTTTGAATTCCTCCACTATCCAGTCCATCACCCTCTGGTCGAAGTCATCCCCACCAAGGTGGGTATCGCCATTGGTCGACTTGACCTCGAAGACCCCTTCGCCTATCTGTAGTATAGAGATGTCGAAGGTGCCGCCGCCGAGGTCAAAGACGGCGATGGTCTTGTCCCCTTCTTTGTCCAGGCCATAGGCAAGAGCAGCAGCGGTGGGCTCGTTGATGATGCGCAGCACCTCCAGTCCGGCAATCTTGCCTGCGTCTTTGGTTGCCTGGCGCTGGCTGTCGTTGAAGTACGCCGGCACTGTGATCACCGCCTCGGAGATCTTCTCTCCCAGCTTCGCTTCGGCATCCTGCCTCAGCTTCTGCAAGGTCATCGCCGAGATCTCGGCCGGCGAGTAGGTGCGGCCACCCATGGCTACGTGCGCATCACCGTTGGCCGCCTTCTCGATCTTGTACGGCAAGATTCCAATGTCTCGCTGTACCTCGGCATCATCGTACTTGCGTCCGATGAGACGTTTTATCGAGAAGATGGTGTTCTCCGGATTGGTAACCGCCTGCCGTTTGGCGGCCTGGCCTATGTACCTTTCCCCGGTCTTGGAACTGACCGCCGCCACCGATGGTGTAACACGCCCACCCTCACTGTTCTCCACCACCACCGGCTCCCCGGCTTCCATCACTCCCATACAC
>Ga0180433_10000771_pt1 | contig 54341 bp, 37 predicted proteins | sample SS_ome_8_FD_132980 | JGI IMG/M metagenome (GOLD analysis project Ga0180433, IMG submission 132980) | Hypersaline lake sediment archaeal communities from the Salton Sea, California, USA - SS_1_D_1 metaG | ecosystem: Environmental > Aquatic > Non-marine Saline and Alkaline > Hypersaline >...
ATCATTCTCAGCGGCAATACTCTGGTGCTCAACAAGCGGGATGAACAGGATCCGCCGGAAACCGACGTGTGGAACAATTTCGGCGTGATCACTCCGAAACAAAGCGGGCGGGTAATGGCTGTTGATACCGAAACCGGGAAGGTCCGCTGGAAAGCCGAAAAAGACATGCTGGCGCCGCTGAGTATGGCTGTACGAAAAGGGCGGGTCTATTATTCCAACTACAAGCAGGTGGTCTGTCTCGACATGCAGAACGGACGCGAACTGTGGAGAAGCCGGACCATGGAAACCGGGATCGGCCATCGGGCCACCTGCGGCACCCTCGTCCCCACCGATAAGGTCGTTTTATACTCCTACCCGTCCCCGACCGGATGGAAGCATCACAACGACGGCAAGCTGGTAGCACTGTCCGCCAAAACAGGCAAACTGCTCTGGGAAGGTCCGACGCGGATGGGGGCGGGGCTCGAAAACACGCCGGATCTTTTCGTGGTGGATGGGTTGGTCTGGCTGGGCAGCAATAGAAAGGGAAGGGGGAGGTCCACCAAGGTGCGGCGCAGAGGATTCGACCCTTCCACCGGGAAGGTGTGCCGCGAGATTTCGGTCCCCTCCCTGAGAAGCTCAGGTCATCATTACCGCTGCTACCGGAGCAAGGCGACGGAACGTTACCTGCTTCTTCCGAAACGCGGCGCCGAGTATCTCGACCTGAAAGGGAACAACCATGTGCGTTGCAACTGGGTGAGGGCCCCCTGCGTCTACGGAGCACTGCCCGCAAACGGCTTGACCTATTTTGCGCCCCATCCCTGTGTATGCTATCCCGGTGTGTTGATCAACCATTTCAATGCTCTGGCCCCCGCCCGCCCTGAAGAGCAGAAAAACACCGCGGCGGCCGGCAATGACAACCGTCTGCGCCGGGGGCCGGCCTGGGAAAATGTGCAATCCGGGAAGGAAACCTCCGGCAGCGGCGCCCCGGGCGACTGGCCAATGTACCGCCGGAACCCCCGGCGGAGCGGCAGCATAAAGACGACCGTGCCTGTCAGGCTGAAGCAGAACTGGGCGGTGACAGTCGGCGGGAAGATCACACCGCCGGTCGTGGCGGACGGCCGCCTGGTAGTCGCCGAGACAGATGCCCACACCGTCTACGCCTTTGATGCTGATACCGGTTCCCGTTTGTGGCATTTCACCGCGGGCGGCCGAATAGATTCTCCGCCCGGTATACACGAACGACTGGTCCTCTTCGGATGTGCCGACGGCCGGGTCTATTGCCTGCGGGCAACCGACGGGAAGCTGGTGTGGCGCTTCACCGCCGCGCCCTTGGACCGCCGCGTGCTGGTCTATGGCCGGCTGGAATCCCCCTGGCCGGTGCACGGCAGCGTACTGGTCCAGGAGGACGCCGCCTTGGATCCACCCCGGCCGGTCGTTTATTTCACTGCTGGACGCTCTTCGTTCCTGGACGGGGGGATGCGCATGTTCGGTCTTGACCCGGCGACCGGGGAAATTCTTCATAAGACCCGCCTTGAAGGTCCGTATCCGGACCCGTTCGGAAAGCCTTCCAGAGAGGCACACAATATGGACGGCTTGAAATCCGACCTGCTGACAGGCGGCGACAACCGGCTTTACCTCTATCATAAAGGGTTTAAGGGAGATCTCAGTCCCGGCGGCGCCGCCCGGCGCCTGATGACTGTAGGCGGGTTTCTGGATGATACGTACAATGAGGGCTACTACTGGAGCTACCGAAAGGGGTGGCCCGGCTGCCACCGCAAGCTGATCGGCAAATCGAACTACGGCCACTTGCTGGTGTTCAACGACAAGGCTGTATTCGGCGTCCACGTAATGACCATGTCGGTGCGCGTTCGGCGGGGGTTCATACCCGGCACAGGCGAGCGCCTGTTTGCCCGCGAGCACGGGGCATCCAGGGACAGGTGGTCCCGCAAAATCGATCTCCGTATTCAGGGCATGGTGCTCGCCGGCGAAACCCTGTTTGTCGCTGGCCCGCCGGATGTGGTACCGAAAGACGATCCGCTGGCCGCCTATGAGGGGCGGGCAGGCTGTATCCTGCAAGCGGTGTCGGCTTCGACAGGCGGAAAATTGTCGGAACTGTCATTGGAAGCACCTCCGGTTTTCGACGGTCTCATTGCGGCCGGGGGGCGGCTGTACCTGGTGGACCGGGCCGGCGGGGTCCGCTGTCTCGGCGGCGATTGAATCGGGCCGGCCGAGCGGCTATAACGGGCGGGGCCGAGGCGCTGCCGCGCCTCGGCGGGAAGGGGACGGCCGATGTCCGTCATCTCACTGCCGCTGGTCGGCCTGATGCTGCTCGTGGTCGGCATCACGGTGCTGGTGGTCAAGGCGGGGGCGATGGCGCTCCGCCTGACGGGCATGGACGCCCGCCGGGCGGATTTCCAGGCGCTCTCGGCCGTCACCGGCACGGGCTTTACGACGCGGGAGGCCGAACTCGTCATGGCCGACCCGCGCCGACGCCGCATCGTCAGCGCGTTGATGATCTTCGGGAACGTGGTTCTGGTCACGCTGGTGGGGCTGATGGTCGGCTCGTTCGCCGGCGCCCGGGAGCAGTACGAGGTGCCCCTCTACGCCCTGGTGCTGGTGATCGGTGTCTACGTCGTCTACCGCGTGCTGACGGCCCGCGGCGTGGTGCGGCGATGGGACCGGTGGGTGGACGAGCGGCTCCGCAAACGCCTGCGGCTGAAGGAGCACCCCTTTGCCGAGATGCTGACCCTGGCGCCGGGCTACGGCGTGGCGGAGTTGCGGGTCGAGGCGTCCTCCCCGTTTGCCGGCAAGACGCTGGCCCGGAGCGGGTTCCGCGAGGCGGGACTGCTGGTGCTGGCCATCCGCCGCGAGGAACGGGTCATGCCCACCCCGGCGGCGGAAGATATCATCCGCAGCGGCGACACCGTCATCTGCTACGGCGACCTGGAGCGGATGCACACGCTGGTCCGCGAGACGCCCGAGGCGCCGGCCCCCAGCCGCGACCGACACGGGGACGCCGGCCCCGAGGAACCAGCCACGCCTTCCGACGATGGAGCATAAAATGTACACGCCTGCACGCGATGAATTCCTCGACCTGGCCTCCGGCGGCAACACCATCCCGGTGTACCGGACGCTCCTGGCGGACCACCTGACGCCGGTGCTGGCGTTCCGGAAACTGCTGGCTGAGGGCCAGGAAGGGTTTCTCCTGGAGAGCATCGTGGGGATGGAGCGGATCGCGCGGTACACGTTCCTGGGAGTCCGCCCGCGGATGACGGTCCGCTCCTTCGGCCGGCGGGTCGAGATCGAGCGCGGCCCGGGCGAGGTCGAGACGGTCGAGTCCGACGACCCGCTGGCCCGGCTTCAGGACCTGCTCGACGCCCGCCAGGCCGTCCATCACGGCCCCCTGCCGCGCTTCACCGGGGGGGCGGTCGGCTACGTCGGGTACGACATCATCCGCCATTACGAGCCGCTGCCCCACTGCCCGCCGGACGACCGCGGTCTGCCGGACATGGTCTTCGGCTTCTACGACACGATGCTCATCTTCGACCACGTGGAAAAGACCCTGCGGGTGGTGGCGAGCGCCTTCGTCGACGAGCACCCGGACGCCTCGGCCGCCTACGAGGAAGCGCGGTCGCGCATCGACGCCGTGTGCGACCGGCTCCGCCGGCCGGCGCCGCTGCGGGCCGAGGACGTGGTCCGACGCGAGGCCGTCGAGATGCCGTTCGAGTCGAACGTCAAGCGGGACGACTTCGAGCGGGCCGTCGAGGCCTGCAAGGAGTACATCCGGGCCGGCGACATCCTCCAGGTGGTGCTGTCGCAGCGGCTGCGCGTCGGCTCCGGCGCCGACCCGATGGACATCTACCGGGCGCTGCGGGTGGTCAATCCCTCGCCGTTCATGTTCCTGCTGAAGACGCGGGACGTGACGCTACTGGGCTCCAGCCCGGAGATCATGGTCCGGGTGGAGAATGGCGAGGTCACGAGCCGCCCCCTGGCCGGCACCCGGCCGCGCGGCGCGAACGATGAGGAGGACAAGCGGCTGGAGGAGGAACTCCTGGCCGACCCCAAGGAGCGGGCCGAGCACGTCATGCTGGTGGACCTGGCGCGCAACGACGTCGGCCGGGTGGCCGAGTTCGGCTCCGTCGACCTGAGCGACGTGATGACCGTCGAGCGCTACAGCCACGTCATGCACATCGTCTCGAACGTGACGGGCCGGCTGCGCCCCGAGTACACCGCGCTGGACGCCCTGAAGGTCTCGGTGCCGGCCGGCACGGTCTCGGGCGCGCCGAAGGTGCGGGCCATGCAGATCATCGACGAGTTCGAGCCGACGAAGCGCGGCCCGTACGCCGGGGCCGTCGGCTACGTCGATTATGCGGGCAATATGGACACGTGTATCGCGCTTCGGACGATGGTCCTCTCCCGCGGGCACATCGACGTGCAGGCCGGGGCCGGCATCGTGGCCGACTCCGTCCCCCAGCGCGAGTACGAGGAAACGCTGAACAAGGCCCGGGCGCTGCTGCTGGCGGTCCAGATAGCCGAGCGCGGCTTCGGGCCGGGGTAGCCGATTGCGGATTTCGGATTTGGGATTTCGGATTGGCGCGCGAAGCCCAGCCTGAAGCAGTGCCAATCCGAAATCCGAAATCGTCAATCCGAAATTCCTACGCCCATCCCTCCGCCACCACGATGGTCTGGGTGGTCGCCACGGCGTTCATCATACCGTGCAGCAGGACGGGCAGCGTGATCGAGCCCGTTCGCCAGCGGACCGCGCCCAGGAACAGGCCGACCGCGAAAATCACCCCTTTGCCGTAGAGGTCGTACTGAAGGTGGATGCCGGCCCAGAGAAGCGAGGTCAGCAGGATCGCCCCGACCGTGCCCACCGCCGATGCCGTCAGCCCCTTGAACATGAAGCCTCGGAAGAACACCTCCTCCACCACCGGCGCAGCCACCAGGAGGGCCACGACGAGCAGCGGCAGGAAGCCCGCCGTCCGGTACGCCGTCAGCATGAACTCCGCCACGATGGGCCGGCCAAGCGACCAGGAGAGTAGGTCCTGTCCGACGATAAGCATGAGCAGGGCCAGCAGCCCCGCCACCGTCTCGCGATACGTCGGCCACCGCAGGCCGAGATACGCGCCCACGGGCATGCGAATCCAGGCCAAAAAGACCGTCAGCCCGACCATGACCGGCACCTGGCCGATCACCACGAGGCTCAGCACGAGACCGTTGAGGGCGAGGGCCTCCGCCGCCTTCGCCACACTGGAGACCGCCCCGGCCACAAGCAGGACGACCATTGCCGCCGAGAAAAAGAAGATTCCGCTGCCGAAGAACACCGCCAGCCACACCGCGGTCCAGCCGACGGTGGCCCAGAAGCCCCACGGCCGGCCGGGTCGGCCGGCACGCTCCGGCGCCGGCAGGCCGCTCGGGCCCGCCCGCGGCGAGGAGTCCGGTGCGTCCGGATGATCCCCGTCGCCGACGGGCGGCAGTGCGGATGGGTCGGTGGGGGTCATATGCGCCTCGGTTCTTCCTACGCCGTCATGGATCGCGAGTCAGGGCGACACGGTGCGGCCGAGCCAGTGGACCTCCGTCGCCGTCGAGGCAAAGTAGAACACGTTGATTGCGGCGTGGCAGCACATGGCCAGCACGGTCGAGCCGCTCCGCCATCGGACCGTCGCCAGGACGAGGCCCACGGCAAAGATGGGCGCTTTGTGCGTCCAATTATACTGCGTGTGCATCAGCGTAAACGGGATGGCGGTGAGGATGACCGCCGCCACCGGCCCCGCCTTCGAGGCCGCGATGCCGCGGTACACGAATCCCCGCCACCACGTTTCCTCCAGCACCGGGGCCACGATCACCATCAGGAAGAGCAGCAGCACGCTCGGCGTGCTCGTGTACAGGGCCACGTCGTAATCGGTGACCGGGTTCCATCCGGCCAGACGGTACGCCACGTCCATGACGACGATCATGGCCAGAATGGCCATGAGCCAGCCGAAGGTCTCTTTCGGCGCGGGCCGGGTCAGGGCCAGGTAGTCGCGCACCGCCATCCGCCGGGCGGACGCGAGCAGGACGATCAGCCCCACGAGGACGACCGTCATGACCGTCAGGGCCGCCACGTTCAACACGCCGAACACGTCCTCGGGCAATGTGCTGCCCACGTATGGGCCGGCGGGATCGACGAAGACAAGCCCGACCCGCACCACGGCCGACAGCACGTACCGCAGCCAGTACCAGACGACCAGCAGCAGGATGGTCCAGCCGGCTGTCGCCCAGAACCCCCACGGCCGCCCGGGACGCCGCCGTCGCGTCGGGGGCCGGGCCGCCGTTTCGAGCGTCTGCTTCGGCGGCTGCGGATGCAGGGCCGCGGCCGCGTCGCCTGGCGGCACCTCGCCCCCCTGCGGCGAGGGAACGGAGGCGTGCGGGTTCGGCCGGTCGTCCATCACGCCTCCGCCCGTTTGCGCGCGAGCGCCTCGGCCACCGGGGGCGGCACGAGGGCCGAGACGTCGCCCCCCAGAGCCGCCACCTCCCGCACCAGGCGGGACGAGATGGCGGCGGTCTGCGTCTCGGCAGCCAGGAACACGGTCTCGATGCCGCCGATGGTGCGGTTGGCCACGGCCATCTGGTACTCGCCGGCGAAGTCGCCGTGCGGCCTCAGACCCCGCAGGATGAACGCCGCCCCCTGCTCACGCACGAACGCCGACGTCAGCCCGTCGTAAAGGGTGACCGAGACGCCCCGGATGTCGGCGACGGCCCGGCGGAGGAGGTCGGCCCGTTCCTCGGCCGAGAAGAGGCACCGCTTGCCGGGCGGGTCGGCGTGGACCGCCACCACGAGCCCGCCGAACAGTGCCGCCCCCCGCCGGACGAGGTCCAGGTGGCCGAGCGTCACCGGGTCGAACACGCCGGGATAGATAACGGTTGGCGTCTCGGGCATGGGTGACCTTTCCGCAGCCGGGCCGGGTCGAGGCCACGGTTCGCCCTTCCCTGCCGATTGTAAAGTGCCCGGCCGCCACGGGCAACCGCAAAGCCGCTTGACACCGCGGACCGCCCCGGTCTATAGTCTCGGCGGTGCGACCATGAAACGATGCCTGCTCCTCGTGCTGGCGGCGGCAGCGGCCGCGCCGGGATGCCGGGAAGCCATGCGTCCCTGGCAGCGGCAGCCGATGCCGTCCCACGACCGCCAGCGGGTGTTCCAGGCGGCCCGTGAGGTTCTGGAGCAGCACTTCCGGATTGCCGGCGCCAACGTCGTCCGCGGCACCATCGAGACGGAGCCGCAGGTCTTCGACCGCAAGGGCGGAGGCACGCTGGCCGACCTCCGCGGCGCCGGCGGCCGGTGGCGGCGGACGGTCTTCTTCGCTACGGACCGGTCCGGCCTGACGGTGGTCGGCAAGGTGGTGGTGCGCCTGGAGCGGGAGGCCACCGAGGCCGCCCTCGCCTCGGCCGAGCAGCACCGGACCGCCCCGGAGGACGAACTGCCGGCCGCGTCCCACCGCGAAGCCGCCCTTGGCGAACGGCCGAAGGAACCCGTCTGGATGGAGGTCGGCGAGGACGAGGCGCTGGCCCGTGAACTGCTGGGCACCATCGCCGAGCGGGTCCGCCGGATGGAACGCGAGGAGTCGGTGCCGGCGGGCCAGTCGCCCAGCGAGGCCGCCGAAGAGGTCCGCCGCCTCGGCGAGCAGGAAGGGTTCTGATCGGCCCCGGCGCCCTGGCGACCCGCAAGGGGGAAGCCCGGCCCCGCCCCGCTTCATCTTTTCTTGACCCCTCCCGTCGAGGCGGCATACTATGTGCCTTGCCCGCAGATGGGGAGGGTTCCTCGTCCGGGAAGGAGAACCGGCCCATGTTCCGCAGAACAGCGCTTGCGATGCTGGCAGGAGGGATGGCTCTGGCGGCGGGCTGCGCCCTCGAAGAACCCGATGAGGAAGGCCCCGCCCCGGCCAAGGAGGGTCCGCTCACCATCGCCGTCTGTCCCAAGGGCACGATGCACGTCTTCTGGAAGTCGGTGGAGGCCGGCGCCTATCGGGCCGAGAGGGAACTCGAGGGCGTCAAGATTCTCTGGCAGGGCCCCATCGTCGAGGACGACCGCGAGGCCCAGGTCAACCTCGTCGAGACGTTCATCCAGAAACGCGTGGACGGCATCGTCCTGGCGCCGCTGGACGCGAAGGCCCTCGTGGCGCCCGTGCGGCGGGCCAAGGCGGCCGGCATCCCCGTGGTCATCATCGACTCGGCTCTGGCCGACGAGGACGCCTACGTCAGTTTCGTCGCCACCGACAACTACAAGGGCGGCGTGCTGGGGGCCCGCCGGCTGGCCGACCTCCTCGGCCCCGACGGCGGCAAGGTCATCCTCCTGCGGTACCAGGTGGGCAGCGCGTCCACCGAGAACCGCGAGCGCGGCTTCATGGATGAAATCAAGAAGCACGAGAAGATCGAGGTCGTCTCCAGCGACCAGTACGCCGGCGCCACCGTCGAGACCGCCATGAACGCCGCCCAGGCCCTGCTCACCAAGTACGGCAAGGGGCAGGTGGACGGCATCTTCTGCCCGAATGAGTCGAGCGCCTACGGCATGCTGCGGGCCCTGGTGGAGGCCGGCCGGGCCGGAAAGATACACTACGTCGGCTTCGACGCCTCCGACCGCCTCGTCGCCGCCCTGGAAAACGGGCACATCCACGGGCTGGTCGTTCAGAATCCCGTCCGGATGGGCCACGACGGCGTCGTCACGATGGTCCGGCACCTGCGGGGCGAGCAGGTGCCCAGGCGCATCGACACCGGCGTCACGCTCGTCACGCCGGAGAACCTGGACGACCCCGCGATCCGGACACTGGTCCACCCGCCGGTCGAGTAAGCCGGCCCCAGCGGCAGGAACGGATGAACACGCGTCCCGATGCGTCCGGCCCGTCCCCCGCCGAGACCGAGGCCCCGGCTGCGGGGCTCGCCCTGCGGATGGTCGGCATCTCGAAGGCGTTCGGCCAGACCCGCGCCCTGGTGGACGTGGACCTGGAGGTCCGCCCCGGCGAGGTGCACGCCCTGGTCGGCGAGAACGGGGCCGGCAAGAGCACCCTCATGAAGATCCTCTCCGGCGCCCTTGAGCCGGACGCCGGCGAGATGATCCTCCAGGGACGGCCGTACCGACCCCGCGGGCCGCTCCAGGCCCGGGGCCGCGGCGTGGCGATGATCTACCAGGAACTCAGCCTGGCGCCCGACCTCTCGGTCGAAGAGAACGTGCTGCTGGGCGTGGAGCCGACCCGGGCCGGCTTCGTCCGCCGCGCCGAGATGCGCCGCCGGGTGACCGAGGCGCTGGCCCGGCTCCGCCATCCGGAGATCGCGCCCGGCGCCCGGGTCGGCGACCTCTCCATCGGCGCCCAGCAACTGGTGGAGGTGGCCCGGGCGCTGGCGGCCAAGGCACGCGTCGTCGTCATGGACGAGCCCACCTCCAGCCTCACCCAGGCCGATACCGAGGTCCTGTTCGAGGTCATCCGGGCCCTGCGGGACGCGGGCGTCAGTGTTATCTACATCAGTCACTTCCTGGAGGAGGTCCGGGCCATCGCCGACCGGTTTACCGTGCTCCGCGACGGCCGGGCCGTCGGCACGGGCACGGTGGCCGAGACCCCCACCGCCGAGATCATCCGCCTCATGGTCGGCCGGGAACTGGAGGAGATGTACCACCGCACGCCGCACCAGATCGGCGGGCCGGTGCTCGACCTGGCCGGCCTCTCGGGCGAGACGATGCCGAAGCAGGCCGACCTCCGGCTCCGCCGCGGCGAGATTCTCGGCATTGCCGGCCTCATCGGCTCCGGGCGGACCGAACTCGTGCGGGCCGTCTTCGGCCTCGACCCGGTCGCGAGCGGCCAGGTGCGGGTCAAGGGCATCTCCTGCACCGGCTGGGGACCGCCCCGGATGCTCGCCCGGGGCGTCGGATACCTCTCGGAGGACCGCAAGAGAGAGGGCCTCGCCGAGAACCTCACCGTGGCCGACAATCTCACCCTCTCGCGTCTCCGGCCGTACGTCCGATGGGGCCTCTTGAGCCGGGCGCGGGCGCGGGAGGCGGCCCGGCGGTGGATCGACCGCCTCGGCATCCGCACTCGTGGGCCCGAGCAGCCGATTACCGGCCTCTCGGGCGGGAACCAGCAGAAGGTGGCCCTGGCGCGCCTCCTGCATCAGGAGGCCCACGTCCTGCTCCTGGACGAGCCGACGCGGGGCATCGACGTCGGCTCCAAGGCCGACGTCTACGCCCTCATCGGCGACCTCGCCGCCCAGGGCAAGGCCATCCTCTGGATCTCCAGTTACCTGCCGGAACTGCTCGGCGTGTGCGATTCGCTGGCCGTCATGCACCGCGGCATCCTGAGCGAGAAGCGGCCGGTGGCCGAGTGGTCCCCGGAGGCCATCATGGAAGTGGCGACCGGCGGCGAGGCCGTCGCCGGGGAGACCCCCGCCGAGAGCGAAGACCCTCTCGGCCGGACGAGCGGCGGAACTCGATAGCGCGGTGGGCAGTCTTGCCCACCGCGCGGTGCCCAAGACTGGGCACCGCGCACACGGCGATCCATTCAGCCGCCGGGCCCGCCAACAAGCCGGCGGGTAAACGTGCCCGGGGGCGCCGTTACCCGACAGCACGAGGCACTCATGAGCCGGACCGAGTCCCAACCTGCCCTCCTCCCGGCCGAGCGGCCCCGGGCCCACCGGCGGATCATGAACATCCTCGGGCCGATGCTCGGCCTCATCCTTCTCCTGCTCGTGGGGGGCGTCGCCGAGTACTTCAAGGAGGGAAGCGTCAACTACTGGTCGCCCCAGAACCAGTGCCTCATCCTGACGCAGACCGTCACGGTGGCCCTCGGGGCCATCGGAATGACGATGGTGATCATCTCGGCGGGGATTGACCTCTCGGCCGGCAGCGTCATCGCGCTGTCGGCCTGTGCCGGGGCTTGGCTCGTCCGCGAACTCTCCGCCCCGGGCGCCGGGGAACTGGCAGGCCTGCCGGGCCTCTGGATTCCCGCCCTCGGGGTGGTCATGGGCCTCGCCGCGGGGGGGCTCGCCGGCGCCACGAACGGGTTCCTGATCACGCGGCTGAAGTTGCAGCCGTTCATCATCACGCTGGGGATGATGCTGTTCGCCCGCGGCCTGGCCAAGGGGGTGGCGAATCAGCAGCGGATCGATGCCCCGATGAACTGGATTTCGAACTTCACGGAAGCCAACCTCACGCTCTTCCCGCTCCAGGTGGGCCGAGTGCGGCTCCTGCCCGCCCTGGAGGTCGACTGGGGACCGTTCAATTGGGGCGGCGACGTCGCCGTCTCCACCGCCGTCCTCGTCACCCTCGTCCTGGCCGTCGGCGCCGGCCTCCTGCTGGGCCGGACCCGGTTCGGTCGGCACATCTTCGCGGTCGGCTCGAACGAGGCCACGGCGCGCCTGTGCGGCGTGCAGGTGGAGTGGGTGAAGTGGGCCATCTACGCCATCGCCGGGGCCCTGTTCGGCCTGGCCGGCGTCGTCGACTTCGGACGCCTCTCGGTGGGCGACCCGACGACCGCGCTGGGCAAGGAACTCGACATCATCGCGGCGGTGGTCATCGGCGGCGGGTCCCTCGCCGGCGGCGCGGGCAGCATCTTCGGCAGCCTCATCGGGGCCCTGCTCATGGCCCACCTGCGGAACCTCTGCGTCCACCTCGGCCTGCCCAACTACGTCCAGGAAATGGTCGTCGGGGCCGTCCTCGTCGTGGCCGTCACCGTCGACCGCCTCCGCCAGGGCAGACGCGAGTAGGCGTCCGGGATCGCCGCCACGCCTGTTCCGCCGAGGAGCGGTCCTTCCGTTCAAAGCCGGGAGGGGCCTTCCCCTCCCCCAGGCGCCGCATCGCCGGCATCAAGGAGCGCAACCCCCCTGGGTGGGTGCGATGGGTCACGCCAAAGGGGCGGGGAGGCTTCCCCTCTGCTGAAAGGACTCCCCCTGGAGCCCATCCCGCCGAGGGCACAAAGTGTGGCACCTCCGGCCGGCAGCCGGTAGAATGCCCCGCCAGCAAGGAATCCCGGACGACCGTGCCACCGAAAGGAACAAGCATGGCCGAGACCAGCGTGAGCCCCGTCGGCGAAGCGTTCGCGATTCCGGACGAGGCGGCCTACGGGCCGGAGATGGAGCGGCTCCAGGGCCTGGCCGACGCCGCCCGCAACGAAGGCAAAGAAGTGGTCGTCGTCATGGGCGTCGGCTTCGTCGGCGCCGTCATGGCCGCCATCATCGCCGACACCACCGACCCGGAGACGGGCCGGCCCTCGAAGTTCGTCATCGGGTGCCAGCGGCCGTCCACACGCAGTTACTGGAAGATCCCGCTGCTGAACCGTGGCGTCTCGCCCGTCAAGGCGGAAGACCCCGAGGTCGAGCCGATGATCCACCGGTGCGTCATCGAGAAGCAGACCCTGACCGCCACCTTCGCCAGCGACTGCCTCGGCCTGGCCGACGTGGTCGTCGTGGACGTCCAGTGTGATTACACCAAGCACGACCTGGGCGACATGCGGACCGGCGAGACCGAGATGACCGCGCTCGAGGCCACCATGAAGACCATCGGCGAAAAGGTGCCGCCCGAGTGCCTCGTCCTCATCGAGACGACCGTGGCGCCGGGCACGACGGAGTTCGTCGCCATGCCCATCATGCGGAAGGCGTTCCGGGCGCGCGGCATCGAGAGCGACCCGGTGCTGGCCCACTCGTTCGAGCGGGTGATGCCCGGCCGGCACTACGTCAGCAGCATCCGCGACTTCTGGCGCGTCTGCGCCGGATGCAACCCCAAGGCGCGGGAGCGCGTGGTCCGCTTCCTCACCGATGTGCTCAACACCGACGAGTATCCGCTGACCGTCATGGACCGGCCCATCGAGTCGGAGACCACCAAGATCGTCGAGAACTCCTACCGGGCCACCATCCTGGCGTTCCTGAACGAGTGGAGCCTGTTCGCCGAACGCAACGGCGTGGACCTGATCAAGGTGTACCAGGCCATCAAGGTCCGACCGACGCACTCGAACATCATCTTTCCCGGGCCGGGCATCGGCGGATACTGCCTGCCGAAGGACGGCGGCCTGGGCTATTGGGCCTACCGGCATATCCTGGGGTTCGAGGACCAGGACCGCGTGTTTCAGATGACGCCCACCGCCGTCGACGTCAACGATACGCGCGGCCTGCACGCGGCGGAACTGGTGCGCGACGCCCTGCGGAACATGGGCCGATACATCGCCGGCGCCGAGGTCTGCCTCCTGGGCGCCAGTTACCGCGAGGACGTCGGCGACACCCGATACAGCGGGTCCGAACTGGTCGTGCGCAAACTGACGGAAATGGGCGCCGAGATGCGCGTCCACGACCCGTACGTGGACCACTGGTACGAACTCCAGAAACAGGACGTCTACCCTGCGCCGGGGCACTCGCTGGCCCGCTTCTTCCGGAACCAGGAGGGCCTGGCGGACCTGCGGATCCAGAAGGACCTCGCCGAGGCGCTCCGCGGCAGCGAGGCCGTGGTCCTCGCCGTCCGACACCAGCCGTACCTGGACCTGGACCCGGACCGGGTGGTCCAGTGGGCGGGGCAGCCGGTGGCGGTGGTAGACTGCTTCGGCATCCTCACCGACGAAGCCATCCGACGGTACTTCGAACTCGGCTGCGAGGTCAAGGCACTCGGCCGGGGACACATTCAGCGCATCAAGGAGGACGTGCGGTCCGAGAAACTGGCCGGGCGACACCTCTAGCGACCCGTCGCGACCGGGGCGCGGCGGGTGCTTCAGACCCGCCGGGCGGGTCGACGGAGTGAAAACCGATGACTCGGAATCGCAAACGCAGCAAACGTCGCGCGCTGCTCGTCGTGGACATGCTCCGCGGCTTCCTGGAACCGGACGGGTCGCTGTACTGCGGGGACGAGGCCCGCCGGATCATCCCGTACGTGGCCCGACGAATCCGGACCTTCGCCCGCCGCGGCGACCTGGTCGTCTTCTCCTGCGACCGCCACGCCGAGGCCGACCCCGAGTTCCGCCTCTACCCGGCCCACTGCGTGAAGGGCTCCCGGGAGGCCGACATCCTGCCCGACCTGCCCGTGCCGGACGGGGCCAAGGTCCTGGCGAAGACCACGCTCGACCCGTTCTACAAGACGGACCTGGACCGTGTGCTCCGTCGGCCCCGGCCCCGGGAGGTGGAGGTGCTGGGCGTGTGCACGAACATCTGCGTCCTGATTGCCGTCATCGGCCTGGCGGTGCGCCAGGTGCCGACGGTGGTCCGCCGACGGGGCGTCGCCACGTTCGACGCGGACGCGCACGAGCAGGCCCTGGCGCAGATGCAAAAGGTCTTCGGCGCGACGGTAAGGTAGGGACGCCGCGGTGCGCCTCGAGCCCCGACCGTAAGGTCGGGGGTACGTTCGGAGGGCGGCACGCGCCTCTGCGCGTGAGAATCAATCCGCGCCGTCGAGTACCCGCGATCTTACGATCGCGGCTCGGTCGAAATGTCGTTGCGCCACATGCGATGGCGTGCCCAAGGCAATCGCCATGACGCTCTTCAACGGCAAGCGCCTCGACCCCGCAACCTTCGCCATCGACCCGCGGATGGCGCGCGGCCGGTACACCGACCAGTATTTCATCAATGCCGCCCGGATCCTCGCGCGCCTGGCCGAAGAGGGCTACCGCTTCGCCGGCCGAAACCCCGCCGTCGAGGCGGAGAACCTCGACCCTTCCGGGTTCGACGTCGCGGGCGCCGAGGTCGAGATGCAATGCTTCACGAAGCGGCGGCCGTTCTCGATTGCCTGCGGCACGGACCACGCCGTCGCCATCCTCAAGCAGTGCACGGGATACGTCGACGCATCGGGCACGTTCCATAACACGTCGTCGGCCCTGGAGGTGGAGGCCGTCCAGGACGGGGCCTCACTGAGCCCGTGGCATCCGGCGCTGAAGATCCGCGGCCGGTACCGCGACTTCGCCATGCTCGAGACGCCCCTGCTGGGCGTCCTGGCCCGGCCGACGCGCCTGGCCACCAACACCTACGAGGCGCTCATGGCGTCGGGCGGCAAGCCGGTCTTCTTCTTCCCCGCCCGGTTCGACCTCCCCGCCACCCAGTCGGCGGACGGCTACGCGTACAAGGTGGGCGTGGACGCGTACAATCACGCCCACGGCACGGCCGTGCCCGTCATGGTCACCACCGAGGCCCAGGGCGAGTGGTGGGGCGGGACGGGCGGCGGCACGGTGCCGCACGCCTTCGTCATCGCGTTCCTGCACGACGTGGCCGAGGCCATGCGCCACTTCGCCCGCTGCATGCCGACGGCGGTCAAACGCGTCGCCCTCGTGGATACCCGCGGCGACTGCGTGGCCGACACTCGTCGGACGGCGCTGGCGATGTTCCGCCGATGGTGGGACCTCCGCCGGGCCGGCCGGGCCGACGAGGCCGAGCGGTACGTCCTGTTCGGCGTCCGGGCGGACACGGCCGAGGACGTCCGCGACGCCTCCGTCGAGCCGACGGGCGACCCGGCCCGGGACTGCGGCGTGGTGCCGCGACTGATTCGGAACATCCGCGCGGCGCTGGACGAATTGCACGCCTCGCCGGAGGTGCCGGCCGAGGCGCGGCCGGCGGCACGCGAGTATTTCCGCAGCGTCCGCATCGTGGCGAGCGGCGGCTTTGAACCGGGGCGCATCGCCCGCTTCGAGCGCGAAGGCGCGCCGGTGGACGTCTACGGCGTGGGGTCGTACTTCCTGCGCGGGCCGACGACCGACTTCACTGCCGACGTGGTCCGCGTCAAGGTCGAAGGCCGGTGGATGGACCTGGCCAAGAAGGGCCGCCGGCCCGTCGCCAACCCGGACCTGGAAGCGGTGACGATGGAAGATTAAGGTCAGCGCGGCGGGCGCTCCAGACCCGCCGCGCATGAAGCAGTACCGTGGATCGGTCGCCGCGGCTACTCGGCCGGGATGTGTTGCGCTGCCGGCTCGCTCTTGGCTGCCGCGGGCGTATCGCCCACCAGCGCCCACAGGCCGCGATGGTCCGCCCGAGCGCGGCGCTGGTAAATCAGGAACGCGTCCAGGTGCTCGAAGGCGTACTCCCGGGCGGTGACGGCGTAGCCCTGGCGGACGAGTTCCAGGTTCACCATCAGTCCGTCGGGCACGCGGTACAGGTAAGCGACGCGCCGGCCCTTCTCGTCGGCCTCTTCGAGGTTCTCGTCGGCGACGAGGCGGACGAACTCGCCGGCCACAAGGTTTCGGAGAAACGCCTCGGCGGTCATCGATGGATTGCCGCTGGCCACCCCCGCTTCCGCCACGCCCAGGAGGCGGACGGGCGTCTCCTCGCCGCCGACCTTCACCGTGACCGTCAGTCCGTCGCCGACGTCTGTCACGGGATAGGCCTCTGGGCTCTCGGCCTCGGCGACCTCCAGGGCGGTGGGCGGCAGGCCGTCCGGGTCGCGGATGACGACGTCGGTTTCCGGCTCCGCCTCGGGGATGACGACGGGGGCGGCGCGCGGCACGACGCGGACCACGGGCCGACGATGACGAGGATGCACCCGGCGATGCCGCCGACGGGCCCGGGGGTGCCCGGGTCGAGCGGGGTGCGGCCGGCGTGCCGGATGGCGGGCGTGTGGGCTTGGATGAGACGAATGGTGCGGCCGGGCCGAGCCGTGAGGTCGGGCCGAGCCGTGGGGTCGGGCCGAGCCGTGGGGTCGGGCCGAGCCGTGGGGTCGGGTCGAGCCGTGGGGTTGAGCCGAGCCGTGGGGTCGGGCCGCCCAGGCCACCAGTCCTCCCAGCGAAAAGACCACGGCGGCCAGAAAGGCCGGAAGAAACGTCCGCGGACGAAGGGTCGTCGCACCCATATCGAACCTCCTTTGCATCGGTTCGCGTTGGGGTGCGCGGAGGGGAACCGCCATGCAGGGGTTACGGCGATTTTTATCGGCCGTGAGCCGGACAGGGCTTCACGGATTTTCCGCCCGGATGCCTTGCGTGCGGGCCCGGCGGCGGACATGAAACGTTTCGCGCGGTGACGGGCGGGAATTACAATTTTGTTGACACCCTCCGGCGGCGACCTATAATCGCGTTCCAAACGGATCTTCGGGTGTAGGCGCCCGATGAAGCCACGCAGCGAATGGGGGAAACTTGACGGTCGGATGCACAGGGTCAGGCATCCGGTCCACACCAACCAAACTCGTCCTGGTACACGGAGGAGACGCCACATGCACACGCGGGATGCCCGACTTGGCCGGGAGCGATCCGTGCTGCGGAGGCTTATGCTGGCGTCGCTGGCGGTGCTCACCCTGGGGTGGACCGGCGCCGTCCCGGCAGGCGAATCCCCCGCCGCCGGCGCCGCGGCGGCCCCCGAGCAGGAGACTCCCCTCACCCCTGCCGCCGAGGAGGCCGAGGCCACCGGCTACGGCGCCGCGGGCCTGCCCGTGGAGGTGGTCCCTGCGGACCTCCAGCACGACTGGCGGCTGCTGGTCCACTACTTCAAGATCGCCCGCTTCGACCTGGCCGCCCAGCACGCCGAGAAGGTCCTGGCGGCCGATCCCGACCCTGCCACGGTGCTGGCGCTGGCCGAATCGCCCACCACGGGCTACGACCTGGTGGTCCGGATGCTCCGGGTGGAGGCCATGTCGGAGGTGGCGCCAAAGATCCTCGCTCTGGCCGAGGAAGGCCACCGTGCCAAGAAGACCGATACCGACCGCATCCAGTCCAACCTGCTCCGGCTGGACGAGGGTCCCCGGCCCTACTTCCTGGCCATGAAGGAACTGCGCTACAGCGGGCCGTACGTTGTGCCGCACGCTCTGGCCATTCTTCAGGACCCTGGCCAGAAGGACCTCCATCCGTTCGTGCGGCGGGCGCTGGTGGATCTCGGCGACCCGGTCGTCCGGCCGCTGGTCCGCGCCCTGGCCACGCCGAACTCGGGCCTGAAGGAAACGATCATCGACATCCTGGGCGACATCGGGCACCCGGGCGCCCTGCCGGCGCTGAAGGCGGTCGTGGAGCACCCCGATGCCACCAAGGGAGCGAAGGGTGCCGCCTCCAAGGCCATTATCAAGATTGCCGATAAGTCCATGCTCCAGACGCCGGCCAAACAACTCTACCTGGACCTGGCGAATAAGTACTATTACGACAAGATTCCCGTGGCCGACGTCCACCAGCCCACAACCGACGTCTTCGGCTGGGTCCAGGGCACGGGCCTGCTGTACCGGGCGGCGCCGTCGAAGGCCGTCAACGAAATCCTGGCCTCCCGCGCCTGCTCGGACGCCCTGAAGGTAGACCCCGGTGCGCTGGCGGCGGTGTCGCTGTGGGTCTCGGCCGTGATGCAGATGGAGGCGGACCTTGAGGACGGCCAGGCCCGCGAGGCCGACCCGTTCCTGCCCGAGGACATGCCCTCGGTGGACTTCTTTGCCCGGGCCGTGGGCCAGCAGCATCTCTACAACGTCCTGGACCGGGCCCTGCGGGACGAGAACACGCCCGTGGCCGCCCGCGCCTGCCGCGCCCTGGAGGACACCGCCAACGAGGAGTTCCTGGACCTCTACGCCGAGTCGAAGGCCGGCTCGCCGCTGGTCATGGCCCTGACGTACCCGGACCGGCGGGTCCGGTTCGCGGCGGCGTTTGCGTTGGCGGCCATCCGGCCCCGCGAGCCGTTCACCGGCGCGGGCAAGGTCATTCCCACTCTCAGCGAAGCGCTGAACCTGGAGGCCGCCAAAAGCATCCTCTTGGTCGAACCCAAGGACGATAACCGCAACCGCCTCCAGGCCGAACTCAAGGACGAGGGCTGGAACGTGGTGACGGCGACGAGCGGGAACGAGGCCATCGCCAAGGCCCGCGCCATGCCCCGGGCCGACGCCGTCGTCATTTCGTCCAAGACGCGGCACGTGGGCCACGCCGACGTAGTCAGCATACTGCGGAGCGACTACCACACCGCCATGACGCCCATCGTGGTCCTCTCCTGGCCGGACGACCCCGTCAAGGCCGCCTGGCTCAAGAAGCGGGTGCCCTACATCCAGGCCGTCGACCACGACCTCGAACCGGCGGCGCTGCTGGAGCAGGTGACAGCCCTGAAGAAGGAGGCCGGCTCCCTCGTCCTGGACGAAGAGGCCGCAAGGGCCGCCAGCCTCGAGGCCGCCGGGGTCCTCAAAAACATCGCCCTTTCGAGCCGGGTGTACTCGGCCAAGCGGGCGCGGCAGTCGCTGCTGGAGAGCCTGGTGAACCGGCCCGACGCCCTGGTCATCTCGGTCCTGGGCGCGCTGGCCGAGATCGCCGACGGCGAGATTACCCGCGCCATGGCCGACGTGGCCCTCGACGCGGAGCGGGCCAAGCCCGTCCGCGTGGCGGCGCTAGAGAGTCTGGCCCGCTCGGCCCGGCTCGTTGGCAATCAACTGACCCAACCGCAGATCGCTGCCCTCCAGGAAATGGCCACCGAAACCGACGACGACCTCCGCGACGCCGCCGGCGAAGCGCTCGGGGCGCTCGACCTCGACGCCGCCGAGGGCGCCAAACTCATCCTCCGCCACGGGGCGCATTAGCCCGAGAAGAGGACTCCCCGTCCGGCGGGTCGCCCGACCCGCCCCGTTCCATGCGCGGTATCCGCTATCGGACATCCCGCGGCACCGGCGGCGTCCGGGGTCCCCGCCAGGTGGCTGCGGCGTTGACACGTCCCGGCGTCGGTCTATAATCGTCTTCCCGGCGTAAGGCGCGGTTGTGAGCCGCGACCTTGGGTCGCGGGTATCTTTGCCCACCAGAACGTTTCTTGGGCGGAAGGCGCGGCGGCCCAGGAGGGCTGCCGCGCGGGAATGCGGCGGCCGGAGTCGAGCCACCCATGGACCGCGACACACTGCGTGACAAGACGGAGGCCCTCAGCGAGCGCCTCGAGGCGCTCCGGGACTCTCTTTGACGTCGCCGCCAAGGCCGACCGCCTCGCTCGGATCGAGCAGCAGATGGCCTCCCCCTCGTTCTGGGACGACCAGGAGCGGGCCCGGCGCACCGTCCGCGAACTCAAGGGGCTGAAGGCCACCGTCGAGCCGGTGGAGGCCATCGGCGCCCACCTGGAGGATGCCCGTCTCATGCTGGCGCTGGCGGCGGAGGAGGACGACGACTCCGGCCTGCCCTCGGCCGCGGACGACCTGGCCGACGCCGAGAAGCGGCTGGAGCGGCTCGAGTTTCTCGCCCTGCTCTCCCGGCCGGACGATGCGAAGAATTGCTATCTCTCCATCCACGCCGGCGCGGGCGGCACGGAATCCTGCGACTGGGCCGCCATGCTCCTTCGCATGTACACCCGTTACGTCGAGAGGGCCGGCTGGGAGGCCGCCGTCGTCGACGCCACCGAGGGTGAGGAGGCGGGCTACCGCAGCGTCACCCTGCGGGTCGTCGGCCCGTACGCCTACGGGTACCTGTCGGCCGAGGTCGGCGTGCACCGGCTGGTCCGCATCAGCCCGTTCGACGGCCAGGGCCGACGCCACACCTCGTTCGCCAGCGTCGACTGCCTGCCGGAACTCGAAGACGCCGGCGAGGTCGAGATTGACGAAGACGACCTGCGGATCGATTTTTTCCGCGCCACCGGCGCCGGCGGCCAGCACGTGAACAAGACGGACTCGGCCGTCCGCATCACCCACGAGCCGACCGGTATCGTCGTCCAGTGCCAGAACGAGCGCAGCCAGCACCGGAACCGCCACACTGCCATGGAGATGCTGCGGGCCCGGCTTAAGCGGCTCGAGGAGCAGCGGCGCGACGAGGAACTCGCGAAACTCTATGGCCAGAAGGGCGAAATCGCCTGGGGAAACCAGATCCGATCCTACGTCCTCCAGCCCTACACCATGGTCAAGGACCACCGGACCGACACCGAAACCGGCAAGGTCCAGGACGTCCTCGACGGAGACCTGGAGGCGTTTATCGAAGCGGAACTCCACCGCCGCGCCGCCGCCCGAAGCGGGACAGGGTAGGTATTAGAAAGGGGGACAGCGATGGCCAATCAGCGAAACGCTCAACCGCGAGAGAACAGTCCGTTCACGCCGGGCCAACCCGCACCTCCAGAGGTTTTCACGGGCCGTGGCCAGGAGATTGAGAGGCTGCGGCGCTGCATCCTGCAAACAGCCGGTGGGAAAGCGCAGGCCGTATTCATCGGCGGGCCGCGGGGGTTGGGTAAGAGTTCCCTGGCGCGATTCTGCCAGTTCATCACCGAGCAAGATAACCCGGTCGTCGCAAACGACGTGAAGTTTCTCTGCGCGTACAACGCACGCGGAAACCGCAAGAGCGTTCTCGATGTTTGCCAACTCATCGTGCAGGGCCTGACCGCGAAGATCACCGAAGAAGATCGCCTGAGCAAGGTGCGGAATTTCCTGGGCAGATACATTGAGGACGTGTCACTGCCCATGCCAGGGGTTCATTTCAAGGTAAGGGTGACGCGGAACAAACGAGATCTCGACGAACTGAAACTGAACATGCCCGGCGTCATCCAAGGCCTGTGGGACGTGGTGAAGGACAAGAAACCGGGTTTGATGATCATCCTGGACGACATCAACGGTTTGTCCGGCCAGGTCGAGTTTGCGAATTTTCTCAAGAGCCTTTGGGAAGAGATGGCTGCTCAGCCGCTGCCCGTGCTGCTCATGTTAGTCGGACTCGAAGAACGGATGGACGATTTAATCCAGTCTCACGAATCGGTTGGCCGCATCTTCGACAGGGTGGTCCTCAATCCCATGCCGTTGGAGGACGTCCAGAATTTCTTCGACAGCACCTTTGCCAGCGTAAACATGAGCATCAACTAGGACGCCAAGCGCTGGCTGGCGGAAATGAGCGGAGGATATCCGGTCATGATGCATGAACTTGGGGACGCCACCTATTGGGAGGATACGGACGGCAACATTGACGACGAAGATGCCGTCAGCGGATTGGTTGAAGCCACAGGTCGCGTGGGCGAAAAGTACTTTAGCCGACAGGTATACGATGCGGTTCAGAGCGACACCTTCCGACGGATCCTCTTTCATACCGTCAAGGAAACTTACTTCCCGGGCGAGATTCGCCGTCGCGAATTGATCCATTCTCTGCCAGAGAGCGCAGCCAAGAACGTGGACAATTTCTTTCAGCGGATGGCCGATCTCGGTGTCATGGTGCGCCTCAAGCAGGGCGTGTACCAGTATGCATATCCCATGTTTCCGGTCTATCTGAGAATGGAACGACGCAAACGGGAGGCGAAGAAGCCCAAGTGAAACCACCGCCTCTGCTCTTGGCAATACTCGTGTGTGTGTCGGCCTTCGCCGGCTGCGGGGGTGAACCGCCGCCGGAGGCCCAGGGACGCGACGTCGTCCGGCCCGCGCTCGGCTTCGCCGTCGATGTGCCCGAGGGCTGGACCTGGAACGACCTCTCCGGGGACATCGTCCTCGAGATGGTCCCCCGCACCCCGGACACGGAAGCGGCCGGGACGACGGCACCGAAGGACGAAGGCGAACCCGCAGCCGCTGCGGCCGGCCCCGCCGCCGACACCGCCGCTGTCGACACCACTCCCGAGCGCCGGCACCGGGCCCGGACCGGCCCGGTCATCCACGTGGCGGTCATCGACTGCGAGGGCATGACGCTGGCAGCCTGGGCCGACCAGGCCGTCGCCAGCAGCAAGGACCTTCAGGCGGACCTGGAGGTCCTCTCCCGCGAGCCCGCCCGGACGGCTGCCGGCCGGGAGGCCCTGGCCCTGGTCCTGAAGAACCCCCGCGGCCTGGAGCCGTTCGTCCAGCGGCTGCGGCTGACACAGTCCGAGATCCGCGCCTACGCCCTCATCGCCACCGCCCCGGAGAGCGAGTGGCCGGCCGCCGAGGCCGCCATCGAAGCCTGCTTCGAGTCGTTCGTCGTGTGGTAAGCCCATGAACCGCTTGGTCCTACCGCGCTATGTCAGGATTCCGCGCGCTGGCTCTCCTGAGCCACCGCGCAATCAACGGCGCGCGGCCCGCAAGCGGGCCGGCGAACACGGGCCCGCACGCTTCGCGGCGGGTCGGGAGACCCGCCGCGCGGGAAGACGCGTGGTAACGCTGACCGCCTTCATCCTGACCGCCGCCCTCCTGGCCGCCCTGCCCGGCTGCGACGTGGGTCTGCCCGAGGGCGTGGCCGCCTGCGACTACGTCCACCGCGAGGCCCGCTTCGCCATGGACCTGCCGCAGGGCTGGCGGGTACGGGAATCCCGCGGGCCGGTCACGGTCTTCGTGCTGGCACCGGAGTCGGCCCGGAGCCGGGCGAACGTGGCGGTAGCCATCGAACCGGCCCATCGATTCCCCACGACGGTCGCCCTCGCCCGCACCGCCGGAGGGCGCCTCGGCCGGCTCGAGGGCCTGAAGCGGCTCGGCACGGACGAGCGGACCCTGGCCGACGGCACCGAGGCCGTCACCGCCACCTTCGAGCACGCGGCGGCAGGCGAGCCCGTCCGCCAGCGGCAGATGTACGTGCTGGCCGGCCGCCGGGCGTTCACCGTCACCGCCACCGCCGCCCCGCCCGAGACCTTCGCCGAGTACGAGGACGCGTTCGAAAGGGTTTTTCGATCGTTCCGGGTGGCATGGTAAATAGAAGCGCCCGCCGCAACGGCAGGCTGGACGACTGGACGAAGAAAGGCACGAATGGACCTGGACGCCCTGAAGCGGGATGACCCTGAGACGGCGGACCTCGTCGCCGCCGAACACCGCCGACGCCGCGAGTCGCTCGACCTGATTGCCAGCGAGAACGTGTGCCCCCGCGCCGTCCGCGAGGCCGCCGCCTCGCTCCTGACCGACAAGTACGCCGAGGGCTATCCCGGCCGACGATGGTACGGCGGGTGCGAGGTCGTCGATCGCGTCGAGCAACTGGCAGTCGACCGCGGCAAGGCGCTGTTCGGCTGCGAGCACATCAACGTCCAGCCGCACAGCGGCAGCCAGGCCAACATGGCGGTCTACTTCGCCGCCCTGGAGCCCGGCCAGACCCTCCTCTCGATGGACTTGGCCCACGGCGGTCACCTGACGCACGGCAAGGAGGCCAACTTCAGCGGCCGGATGTACCACGTCGTGCACTACGGCGTCGGCGCCGAAACCGGGCGGATCGATTACGACGCGCTGGCCGAGCAGGCCCGCGAGGTCCGACCGGCCATGATCGTCGGCGGCGCCAGTTCCTATCCCCGGGCCGTCGAGGTGGACCGCCTGGCCGAAATCGCCCGCGACGTCGGCGCCTTGCTGCTCGTGGACATGGCCCACTTCGCCGGACTCGTGGTCGGCGGCGTCCACCCGGACCCCGTCCCCGTGGCGGACTTCGTCACGGCGACCACGCACAAGACCCTCCGCGGACCGCGCGGCGGCATCGTTCTCTCCAAGGCCGACTGGGCCCGCCGCATCGACCACATGGTCTTTCCGGGCATCCAGGGCGGCCCGTTGATGCACCTGATTGCCGGCAAGGCGGTGGCCTTCGCCCTGGCCGGCACCGAGGCGTTCCGCGCCTACCAGCGGCAGGTGGTGGCCAACTGCCGGGCCATGGCCGACGAACTGGTCTCCCTCGGTTACCGGCTGGTTTCGGGCGGCACGGACACGCACCTGCTGGTGATGGACCTCCGGCCGAGCGGGATGGCGGGCCGGGAGGCGGAACGGCTCCTGGAGACCGCCGGCCTCGTCGTCAACAAGAACGCCATCCCGTTCGACGACCGGCCGCCGGCCAGCCCGTCGGGCATCCGCCTCGGCACACCGTCGATGACGAGCCGCGGCGTGGCCGAGGACGGCGCCCGCCAGGTGGCCCGGTGGATCGACCGGGTCCTCTCGGCCGAGGCGCCGGCGGCGGAGGCGGCCCGGGTCCGGCCCGAGGTGGCCGACTTCTGCCGCTCGCACCCGATTCCGGAGTGACCTTCAGACCCGGCAGGGCGTGGTGGCTCGAGCCTGTCCCGAGCGCAGCCGAGGGACACCCGCCGGGCGCGATGCGCGAGGCCCGCTGCGCGCGACGGCCACAACGCAAACGGCTCAGGCGGGAAAAGGGTTGACGCCGCGCAAGGAATAGAATAAGGATACTGTAGATCCAGTATGGCGTCACGCGACGCCGGGGACGCTCACCCCGTATGGCCGTCGGCTATCCCCCATCCCGTGCCGCGTTTCCGAGAGGAAGGAGTGCGCGATGAGACGAAGCCTGATCTGTGCGGCCCTGTTGCCGCTGCTGGCCGGGCCGTCGCCCGCCGGCGATCTGCGCGAGGACGGAAAGTACGACTTCTTCGGTCTGGCCCGCTACCCGGAAGGCGGCAAACTCGTCGAGGGCGTGGACCTGTACGAGGTGAAGGAGGGGGGCGGTCCGGCGGACGAATACACCCGCCGCGTGGTTGATTGGTGGCCGCGCAAGGGCGTGGACGTCATCGAGGTCCAGGACGGCATGATCCTGCGGCAGTGGCGCCGGAAGGCGGATATGCTGGTGCAAGACGTCGACGAGCCGGGCAAGCCCGAGGTCCACGAACACGAACGGCTCATGCTGAAGGACAAGGGTTCCGCCCGTTACCTGCGGCGCATCCGAGGCTATCTGCATCCGCCGGCGGACGGGACCTATGTGTTCAAGATCAGCGCCAACACCATGGCCCTTTTCTTCGTCAGCACCGACGAAGAGCCCGGGAACCGGAAACCGGTCTGCAGCGTGACGCGCTATACCCGGAACCGTCAGTGGGACCGCTATCCCGGCCAGATCTCCGCGCCGATTCCGCTCAAGGGGGGGCGGAAGTACTACTACGAGGTGGTCCACAGGAAGACGCCAGGCAGCGAGGGCGGCGACCACGTGGAGGCGGCCTGGGAAGGCACCGACATGGCCGAGCAGATCGTCGGCGGCGAGAACGTCTCCACTCTCGACGGGGAACATGGAAAGGTGATCGAGGAGCGGTGGAAGACAACCTCGGGCTCCGGCATCCGCCCCCGCGATTTGCCCCGCACGTTCAAGGCGCACCTGATGGGGTTCGACGGCATCGGCAACCCCGTCGGCGACCCGTTCAAGGGAGAGGAGTTCGTGGCCCCGACGGTGGTGCTCCGCATGCCCGACGGCACGAAGCGCAGCATCGACGGCAACACGTTCTGCCAGGCGGACCGCAAGTTCATCATGCACATCTACATGCAGGAGATGAAGCGGATCCGGGCCGGTCTGGACAAGACCAAGTACAAAGTCAGGCCGGGGACCCTGCGGGAGTATCCCGGCGAGGCGGAGATCGGCGAGCCGGGGACCATGCTCGTGGAGTCGGAGCACTTCGTGGTTCCCTCGGGCAGCCAGGACGGGGGCCAGGGCCGGTGGATCAACCCGGAGGAGCCCGAAAAGGCCGCCCGCCTCCGCAAGTGCGTGATGACCATGTTCGAACACTTCCACGCGTACCTGGAGTACGGCGGGCACCTGATGCCCTACTGGGACCGCAAGGAACCGTACAAGTACGAGGTCCACGTGGGCGGAACCATCGCCGACGGGTACCGGGGCGTCGGCGGCGGCGCCGGGGGCGGCTACGGGGGCCAGGGGATGGGCTTCGTCACGTCCATGCCCGGCGGGTTCGGGCACGAATACGGCCACGGCTTCTCCATCCAGTGGAACGCGGCGCACAGCGGCGAGATCCTGGCTACGGCGAATATGGATATCACGGGCGCCAGTATCCGCTGCGATAACAACGTCGCCCGCCCCTATCGCAACTGCCTCCACGCCAGTTACAACACCACGCTCTTCTACCGCATGATCGGGTTCGACCCCAACTGGGGCCACTGCGCGATGACGGCGGTGCCGGCCGCGGGAGACGACGGCAGTTTCTTCGGGACCATTGCCCGCCTCGGACAGCAGCGGGGGATGTTCAAGCACGGCATCCGCGGCGTGGGCGATACGGTGGGCGATTTCGGCGCCCGGCTGGCCGAGTTCGATACCCAGATCCGGGAAGGCCTCCGCAAAAAGTATTTCGCGGTGGCCCGCAACTACCTGGAACCCGTGGACAAGAAGCAGGGAATCTACCGCATCCCGTGGGGCGAGGCGCCCGAGCCGTTCGGCGTGAACATCATCCGCCTGGTCCCCGACGAGGGCGGGAAGGCCATCGAGGTCGACTTCCGGGGTTACCACGACCCGGCCGTCTACAGCGATTGGCGCGCCTGCATCGTGGCGGTGGACAAGAACGGCAAGGCACGCTACTCGGATCTCTGGAACAAGGGACGGATGACCATGCCCCGCCGCGACGGCGACCGGCGGTACTGGCTGACCGTGGCGGCCACGCCCCGCGCCCTCTACGCCGGCGGCGGGTGCACGAACCGATTCTTCCAGGGCACGAATGCGCCCCGCTACCCCTGGCAGGTCACCCTTCGCGGTGCGGCGCCGGGCCGGCCGCAGCGGACGCGGGCCGACCTGGACGACGTCTACTGCGCCTACGGCGTGCAGCAGCCCGCCGGGACGGTCCTGCCGGCCATCCCGGATACGGCGATGGGCAGACGCTTCGTAAAAGAGGCCCGCGCCGTCCTGGCCGACATGAAGAAGCGCAAGGACGAGGCAAAAGGACAGGTGGAAAAGATCAACATCATGCTGGTGCTTGCCCGCCTGAACCGGGCCCTGGGCGCGGCGGACGGCGCGCCACACCCGAACGGCGGGGGCTGGGTGGCGACCACGGCGGAAGCGGCCCCCACCGCCTACGTGGGCCCGAACGCCGCCGTCCTCGGCCGCGCCAAAGTGTTGGACCATGCCGTCGTCGAGGACTATGCCGTGGTCCGCGACAGCGCGGTCGTCTCCGATCACGCCCGGGTGAGCGGCCAAGCGGTGCTCGCAAAGGAGACACATTTCGGCGGCTACAAGCGCGCCTGGTTCTCCATGCGGCAGTCGGACGAGGAAGACCTGCCCGCGCTCTCCGCGCCCACCGACGAGTACGGCCTGTTGGCCAACTACGCCATGGACCAGGACGAAGCGATGATGCTGGAGAGCCTCTACCGCAACGAGCGCGGCTCACGCGAATTCTTTGACCCTGTGCTTAACGGGTATCTGTACGGCGGGCCGGAGTTCGTCGTGGAAGACGAGCACCGGGGCTTTGCCTTCAACGGCAAGACCCAGTACGCCGAACTCAACCGGCGCGTGGCCGACCTGGCGAAAATCACCGTGGACATGGCTCTCAAGTGGCAGGGCAAGGGCGAACAGACGCTGCTGGACTTCGGGTCCGGCAAGGACAACCGCTTCGTCCTCACGACCGCCGGCAAGGGCGGCAAGCCGGCGTTCACCGCCATCGTGGACGGCAAGCCCGTCTCCGCGCTGTCGGCGTCCCGGCCGCTTCCCCGCAACCGGTGGACCCGCCTGCGCCTGGAGATCGACGGCGAGCGGATCGCCCTGTGGCTGAACGAGAAGAAGGCCGGCCAGACGGCCTCCGCCTTCCGGCCGTGCCAGGCGTTCGAGCCCGGCGTGGCCAAGCGCAACGTCATTGCGGCGGCGCGGGACGGCGGGAAGAAGTTCAAAGGCGTCTTCGACAATGTGGTGATCTACACCAAGGTCCACGGCGAGTCCTTTGCCGAGGTGCCTCCTCCCATCCTGGACGCCCCGCGGCGGCCGGAAAAGGGCTTCGCCATGCGGGTCTGGCGAAACATGGAGATGAGCCCCTTCGAGCGGGCGGACCGAAGCAGCCGGTGCGCCCAAAAGATCATGGGGCGTATCTCCACCGTGGCCGCCAGGGGGGCCGCGCGGCAGTACAGGCTCAAGCATCGCTCGCCGGGGTGGGAAAAGGCGCTGGAGAGGGCCCGCGAAATCGAAGCGTGGAAGAAGGAGCAGAACCAGAAGATCTCCGAGCAGTTCGACGCGACCCAGGAGGCCAAGGAGTTGAATGCGCAGATCGCTGAGCTCGATAAGAAAATCGCCACGCTCAAGGAGAAGTTCGAGACGCTCAAAAAAGAGCGAGAGGACAAGCAGGAAGAGCCCCCGGAGCCCACGGAAGAAGAAGTCAAACTCCGGAAGGAGGTCGAAGCGCTCACGGCCCGGCTGGAGACGCTCCAGAAGGTTGAGGCCGACGCCCGGGCCGCCGTGGCCGCCATGCCCCAGACCAAGGCGGATGAGAAGGAGATCGCCCGCCTGAAGGAACAGATCAAGCCCTTGGATGAGAAGGCCAAGGCCATGCTCAAGGAGGCCCTTGATAACGACAAGATGGCGGAACTGTTTCGAAAGACCGGCGAGGGCAGCGTGGCGCTCTATTGGCGGGTAGCCCGCGCGCGAGGGGACGCGCTGGGGGGGGCGCTGGGCGCGCGCAAGGACATCTTCCGCCAGCGATTGAAGGCCGAGGACCCGGAGTTCAGGAAATGGGCGGAGTTGAACGAGCGGGTGGAGGAACTACAGGCGCGGCGGAAATACCGTCTCTACGAATACATCCTGAAGCACACCGACCACCCCATGCTTCTCGGCGGGGAGAGGGGAAGAGGCGGTGAAATCGCCGAGGTGCAAAGAGAATTGCGCGGGAAGGAACAGGCCCTGAAGAGGGCACGAGAGGAAAGCCGGCGCGTCCCCCTCGGCGAAGAGGCGGCTGCGTTGCAGGAAAAGGTGTCCGCCCTCCAGGCCGAGAAGCAGTCGCTCCGCAGCAGACTCAACAACCTCAAGCAGGAATACATGGCGAAAAAGACCCGCGAGGCGGGTTTGCCCGAAAGAGAGAAGAAACGGCATGAGATAATCCAGCAAGCCCGAAAAAAGGCCGTCAAGCCGTACTACCAGGAAGATATCGCCATCCAGTGCATGCTGCGGCAGGGGTTTCACGGCTTCTACAACGCGGGCTACCACAGCCCCGTCCGGCATTATTGCGCCAGGCTCGTGGGCGGCTCCCGGGTGCGCGACAATCTCGGCCGCGTCCAGCAAACCGCCGAGGCGTACGCAAAGGATAAACACTGGAAGACCAGCGTCGACCGGTGGGAGTGGCGCACGAGGTGGGAGATCGACGGCAGCATCAAGGATCTGCCGCTGACGCGGAAGTGGCTGAAGCGCGTAAGGGGCGCGGTCGAAGAAAAAAAGGACTGATACGCCATATACGTATGATGCATCCTGTTCTCATAACACCTGAAAGGTTCATATGTCGATGAAACTTACAAAACACTACCTCGGAATTGTCTTTTTAATAATCTTCGTCATGTCAGCGATTTCACCCTCCGCTCGATCTGCTGACAACGACATCATGCGTCGGTTGACTGCGGGCTCGAAGGGGAAAACGCCGGTCGTCAAAAACTTTCCGGACAGTTTCCCCGAGGTGTTAACGGTCCGCGGGGACCCCTTGGTGTACACCCGCAAAAACTCAAAGAATTTCGAATACATCGGAATGCCGGTGGGCGGCATCGGCGCCGCCCAACTGCTCTACCTGGGAGGCGACGGCAAACTCTGGTGGTGGGACCTGCGTGGTGCCGGCCACGTACGCGGAGTCCCGGGAGAGAATGCCTATCGCAATCCGATCGAGCGGAGCGCAGACCACCCCTATTACGAAATCGGACAGGGCTTCAGCATTCGCGCCCGGTGGGACGAGAAGGTTGTCACCAAAACGCTGGACCGCGGCGGGATCGCGCAAATCGAGTTTCGGGGACAGTATCCCATCGGCGAGGTCACGTACCGCGACCCAAAACTGCCGGTCGTTGTCACCTTGCAGGCCTTTTCACCTTTCATCCCCGGGGACCTGGAGAACTCCATATTCCCCGCCGTGATCATGGCCTTTACGGTAAAGAACACGTCTTCCGCCCCGGTCGAGGCGGACCTGGCCGGCTGGTTGGAGAACGCCGTGCTGAAAATGTCGTCGGGCAAAAAGTCGGATAAGAAGATCCCTGCCGGCCATCAACTGGTCAATCGCATCGTTGACCTGCCGGAGAAAGGGCAACGGCTGCAATGCACCGCCGTCAACAAGGATGACAAACCGTTGGGAAGCAGGACCCTGTCACTGGACCTGCTGGGCAGCAAAGACGCAACCCATAGGCGCGCCCGGCCCAAAATCGACCCGGCAAGCGTGTTCGAGCAACTGGACCGGAACAAGGAAGCGGACCAGGAAACCCGGGCGGCGGCCGACTCCGAGCAGCCGTTCGTCGGCGGGGTCAGCGGTCGCGTTTCTCTGGCGCCCGGCGAAAAGAAAGAACTTTCGTTTCTGCTTACCTGGCACGTTAACAACAAGCGATATTACGCCGAGAAGTTTTCCGATGCCTTCGCCGTATCCGATCATATTGCCGAGCATTTCGACCGCCTGTCGCGCGTGACGCGCCTGTGGAGAAACACCTGGTACGATTCCACCCTCCCGTACTGGTTCCTGGACCGCACGTTCTTGCCGGTCTCCGTTCTTGCGACCCCCACCTGCTACCTGGATCGCGGCGGCCGGTTCTATGCCAACGAAGGTTACTACCACGGGTGGAAAGGCACCTGCACGCACGTCTGGGGATATGTACAGGCGATGGGCAGGCTCTTTCCGCAACTCGAGGTCAGCCTCCGGGAGAAGACCGATTTTGTCCCCGCTTCCGAAGGCGGGGCCATGAACGAGCACGGCATCATCGGGTACCGCAGCAAAGCCGGCAAAGGCGACCGCGGACTGGCGGTGGACGGCCAGTCGGGTGTCATTCTCCGGTCCTATCTTACGCACCAGATGTCGCCCGATGACGCCTTCCTGAAGCGCAACTACGCGAGCATCAAGAAGGCGATGCAGGGCCTGACCGAAGCCCGGGACGCCGACCACGACGGCATCCTGACCGGTCCGCAGCCCAACACGATGGATGCCGCCTATCGCGGGGTCTCCACCTGGCTGAGCCTGTACTATCAGGCCGCGTTGCGGGCCATGGCGGAGATGGCCGACGAGATGAGCGACGCGGACTACGCCGTGTTCTGCCGCCGTGCGGCTGACAAGGGAAAGAAATATCTCGAAGAGAATGTTTATTATAAAGGCGAGTACTTCTACCAGAAATGCGATCCGGACACGAAGGCGCACGGCAGTTATACCGGCTGCGAATACAGCCGGCTCGTGGGGCAGAACTGGGCGTACCAGGTCGGCCTCGGCCAGATCATCGATCCGGAAAAGGCCACAAGCACCCTTGAATCCCTGTGGCGGTACAACTTTTCCACTGATGTGGGACCGTTCCGGGAAAAGTACAAGGGCGGACGATGGTATGCCATGCCGGGGGAAGGCGGCCTGATCGCCTGCACCTGGCCGTACGGCGGGTCGGAGGCGCTGAAGAAAGGAAAACGCCGATTTGCCTCCTACAAGAACGAATGTCAGAATGGATACGAGTATGCCGCTACCTCCGTCATGATGTGGCACGGCATGCCCTATCGAGCCCTGGCCCATACCTGGTACCTGCATCATGACCGTTACCACGGGTCGAAACGCAATCCCTGGAACGAGATCGAATGGGGCATGCACTACGCGCGTTCGATGGCCGGTTACGGGCTGTTCACGGGCATATGCGGTTTTGAATACCACGGCCCGAAGCGGTACATGGCTTTCTCGCCTCGGATCACGCCGGAACACTTCAAAGCGCCATTTGTGGCGGCCGAAGGCTGGGGCACCTTCGAGCAGCAACGCCGCAGCCAGGTGCAATCGGATGTCATTCGCGTTGCATACGGCAAATTGAGACTCAACAAACTGGCTTTCGACTTGCCGAAGGGTTCCGACGTCAAAGCCATTTCGCTCAGGCTCGACGGGGACGAAATCGCCGGCATGTTTCAACAGAAGGGACGCCGCGTCCACGTTGGCCTGCCTGAAGAAATCATTCTGCAGGCGGAGCAGAAACTGGGGATAGAAATAGAATATTAACTTCATTCTTATCCAAATAGGTGTGGATATGGTGCACGAAGCGGGGGAAGGATGGCCGTTTCGAGAACTCGCTCCCGGCACGGAAGTGGCTGGAAAGGGTAAAGGCCTAGGGGAACCGCCCGGTGGTCGGTAATCCGTGTGCCTTCCAACCGTTGCAGGCTGAGAACAAAGGAACCAACCGCATGAAAACCCGAACGGCCGAATTCGCAACACTCGTGCTGCTCCTGGCGGCTCCCGGCGCGTTCGCCGCGGATGACGGGACCGCCGTGAAAAAACTCAAGGCCCAGGACTGGACCGTGCCGGGGATCAAGATGGAGATGAAGCGTATCCCGGCGGGAACGTTCATCATGGGGAGTCCAAAGGATGAAATGTGCCGCCGGAAGGACGAAGTGCAGCACCAGGTGACCATCTCCAAGCCCTTCTACATGGCCGCCTACGAGTGCCGGCAGCGCGAGTTCTACAAACTGATGATGCCTGAGGACTACGACTACGGCCCCTGGAGATACAGGCGGGGGCCGCTCCATGACGGTGCGGCGTGGCGACACAAATGGCACAACGGCAAGCCCAACGCCGCCCACACCCTTGAAGAGTACACCTACCCCATGGAATGCGTCAGTTGGCACCGCGCCGTGGAGTTCTGCCGCAGGCTGACCGAACGGGAGCGGAAAGCCGGGAGGCTGCCCAAGGGCTACGTCTATCGCCTGCCCACCGAGGCTGAATGGGAATATGCCTGCCGCGCCGGAACCAAAGGCCCCTACAACTTCCAGGCCGATTATTGCAAATCCCAGGAACTGAAGAAGCACATCTATCTCGGGGGCGGAGCGTGGCTTCACTTCGGCGCCGACGACACCGAGAGCAAGCGCAAACCGAACGCCTGGGGCCTCCACGACATGCACGGAAACGTGTACGAGTGGTGCCTGGACTGGTACGGACCCTACGGGAAAAGTCCTCAGACCGATCCCGTGGGGCTGAAGAGCAACTCGGCCGACTCGCCGCGAGTCGGCACCGAGAAGGTCGCCCGCAGCGGCGGCGCCGTACCCTGGGTCTACGACGGCGTGTTGGAAAACGTAAGCCATCCCTTTCTGCGTTCGGCCAGCCGGTACAGTTTCGAGCCCGATGCCAACTATGTCGTCATCCTCGGCTTTCGCGTGGTGCTGGCGCCTGAAGCGCCGCTCCGCGCCTTGAACCGGGACCGGAGGCAGCACTGATTGTATGGCGCCCTGCCTGCGCACGTTCCGCTCGCGGTTTACCGCGGCGCGAAAGCCCATGCCGGGCCGGTGCACGATGGCCGGTGCACGATGGCCGGTGCCTCTTCGTCACCCGAAACGGGTCCCACGGTCGCAGGGTCCCGGCCGTGCGCCGGAGGCGCCCACGGAGATTCCCTGAACAAGCGTTTTCCCGGAAGGAGATAAGACATGAAGCAGGATAGAAGGGCGTTCTTGAAGGCTGCGGGTTTGGGCGGGGCCGCGCTGACGCTGCATGGATGCACCTCGGCCGGCGGGAGGACGGCGCGCCGCCCTGCACACCGGAACGGGGACGACGAGGCGGGCGCCGGGGACCGTCCCCCCAACATTGTCTTTATCCTGGTCGATGACCTCGGCTACGGCGACCTGGGCTGTTACGGCAGCAAGGACATCAAGACGCCGAATATCGACGCGATGGCCACGGGGGGGATGAAGTTCACCGATTTCTATGTCAACGCCCCGGTATGCAGCCCGACCCGCGCAGGGTTCATGACCGGTAGATCTCAACAGCGGTGTGGGGCCGAAACCGTGTTTACCCCCGGAAACCTGAAGAAGGGATTGCCCATCAACGAGACCACCCTGGCCGAGGAACTGAAACGCGGCGGCTATACCACGGGCATCTTCGGCAAATGGCATCTGGGGTATATCGAGAAGTATAGTCCCGTCAACCGAGGGTTCGACGAGTTCGTCGGCCACCTGTCGGGCTTTCTGGACTATCACACGCATGTCAATCCGAGATTCGGTTACGACTGGTGGGACGGCCTGAAGAAGACGGAGGGCCAGGGCTACTCCACGGACCTGATCTCAAAGCACAGCATGAACTTCGTCCGGGCGCACAAGGACGAACCGTTCTTCCTTTTCGTTTCCTACCAGGCGCCCCACAGCCCTTACCAGGGACCTGATGATGAACCCCTCATCGAATTAAAGGGCGACGAAGTGGTCAAGAAGAAAAAGAAGTTCACCGCAGAACAACGATACGCAATCTACGTCAAGATGGTCGAGTATATGGACAAGACCATCGGCGACCTGCTTCAGGTCCTGCGCGAGGAAGGGTTGGCAGAGAATACCCTGGTCATGTTTGTCTCGGACAACGGCCCTTCCTATCTTGCCGGGACCACCGGGGGCCTGAAGGGGGGCAAGCATTTCCTGTGGGAGGGCGGCATCCGTGTGCCGGCGGTGGCCTATTGGCCCGGCAAAATCGAGCCGGGCGCGGTGACGGGACAGCCGGCCACTATCTTAGATACGTTTCCCACGTTCTTGGCCCTGGCGGGAATGAAGCCCAGGGACAATCTGGAACTGGATGGCATGGATCTCAGGAAACTGCTGCTCAAACAGGAAAGCCTGCCCCAACGCGCCCTCTGCTGGAGATATGCCCCTCAGGGGCAGGTAGCCGTACGCCAGGGCAAGTGGAAACTGATAGGCCGGTGGAACTCCAAGGCGAAGAAACCCGACTTTGAAAAGGTCAAAAAACTATTCGATCTGGAAGAGGACCCGGGCGAGAAAAACGACCTGGCGGAGCAGAAGCCCGAAACCGTCACCAAACTGATTGCCGCATACGAAAAATGGGAAGAGGGAATCAGGCTCGACCACAAACGTCTGGAGCGGACATAAGCGGTCCGACATAAGTTCGGCGCGGTGGGCTTCCCCAACCACCGCGCAACCCTCCGAGGGACCGCGGCGGGTACGGAGATTTACCCGCCGGTCGGTCACTCGGGCCTGGGTGCCAGGAAGACGCCCCCCTGCAACGCCGCGGAGAATCGGCCATGGCACGCGAAATCGGGGACGTCCTCTTCGACGCCGACACCATCGCCCGCCGGGTCCGCGACCTCGGCCGACAACTCGCCAAGACCTACCGCGGCCGCGAGCCCGTCCTGGTGGCCATCATGAAGGGCTGCGTCCTGTTCCTGGCCGACCTCGTGCGGGCCTGGGAAGGCCCCATGGACCTGGAGTTCATCACCGCCGAGTCCTACGAGGGCACCCACCCGGGCCAGGTCCGCCTGACGGTGCCCGCCGGCTTCGCCGACCGCGTGGCCGGCCGGCCCGTCCTGGTGGTCGACGACATCTTCGACACCGGCGCCACGCTGGAGGCGGTACGGGGGGCGCTGACCCGCATGGGGGCCGAAGAGGTCCGCACCGTCGTCCTCTTGCGCAAGCACGGCCTCCAGGGCGCGACGCCGCCTCCGCCTGACAACGGCCGCCGACCGCAGCCCGACTGGGTCGGATTCGACGTGCCGGACCGCTTCGTCGTGGGCTATGGCCTGGACCTGGACGGCCGGTACCGAAACCTGCCGTACGTGGCGGCCGTCCGCGACGGCTGAGGTGCGGGAGGTCGCGCGGTGGATCTCCGCACCCACCGAGGGGCGAGCACGCTTCGCCGCGGAGACTCCAGACCCGCCACCCTGTGCCGTGCCCGGCCGACACACGCAGGGCCCTCATCATTGCCGTCAATCCGCAATTTTACCCGCCATAGCCTGAAGGGTGGAGGCGGGCCACAATCCGCAATCCGACATTGTTGCCCCTCTCCCCAATTCCCCTTAAGACCCCGCTGAGCAGGGGCCGATACACGTAAGTAGCGGCCAGCGGAGACGCCGAAGGAGAGGATAACATCGTGCCGGAATCCGACCTCCACACACTCCAGCACGAACTCGCCGAGGCCCGGACCCGGGCCGAGCGCATGGAACAGTCGCTCGTGGAGTCGCAGCGGTTGGCGACGATCGGCCAACTGGCCGCCACCATGGCACACGAGTTCAAGAACATCCTCATGATCGTCATGGGCCGGGCCGGCTACGCCCTCTCGGAGAACGATCCCGCCCTGACCGAGAAGGCCCTGAAGACGGCGGTGGACTGCGGCCAGCGGGGGGCCGACATCGTCAAGGGTATCCTCCTGTACGCGAACGGCCAGCAGATGGAGAGCCGCGTCCTCCCCGCCGACCACCTCATGGACCAGGCCCTGGCCCTCATCGAGTGGGCCCTGCCGAAGCACCACGTCCAACTCGTCCGACAGTACGAGACCGGCGCGCGGGTCCGCGTGGTCCCCGTCCGCATGGAGCAGGTGCTCCTGAACCTGGTGCTCAACGCCCGTGACGCCATGAAACCCGACGGCGGCCGGCTGACCGCCATCGTCGAACCCGACGAGACACCCGGCTACGCGGCCCTGCGCGTCCGCGACACCGGCTGCGGCATCCCGGCCGAGCACCTGGAGCACATCTTCGACCCGTTCTTTACCACCCGGCCGCGCGCCGAGGCGCCTGGCACGGGCGAGGGCGGCACGGGGCTCGGACTGCCCGTGGCCCGCGACCTCGTCCGCCAGGCAGGCGGCGAAATTCACGTGGACTCGGCGCCCAACCAGGGGGCCACCTTCTCGGTCCTCCTGCCCATCGTCGAGAACGGCCAGTAGGACTCGCACACGAACAACGCCACCCGGACGAAGGGCTGGCGGGGCACGCTCCCAGGCGTGCCCCGCGCCTTTTGCGCCGCAACGAAGAAGCGGGCGCAAACGCGGGCGCGCCGCCGTTCGAGCCGGCTGCGCCCGAGCCGCGACTGGGAGGTCGCGGGTACGCCCCGGTGGCGGTCAACGCTCACCCGCGAATCGAACCTACCCCGCTTCTTACGAAGCGGGATCGAGACCGAGGAATCTTTGCAATAACCTCCCCTGCCCCGCGTTTAGTTGACCGAACGCGGTGGACGTGCCACCGCACGCACACGGTGGAAGGGCCCGGCGCCGGCCATCACCCGGCGCGCCGGGCCGGCCAGAGACGAAAGGAAGACACGATGACCGCACGCACGCTTCTCGTGATGGTGGCGGCCGGTGCGATCCTCTTTGCTGCCGCGCCGCTGCCGGCCCAGTCGGAGGCCCCGCCGCCCGGTCCCGGTCCGGCGTTCGGCGGGCTTGGAGCCCCGGGTGGGCAGGGGCACCGGCCCCGCCGGCCCATCCCGCCGGAACTGCGCGAGAAACTCCTCGAACGGTTCGACGAGGACGGCGACGGCCGCCTCAGCCCCGAAGAACGCCGTACCGCCCGCCAGGCCCATCGCCAGCGCACGAAGGAGCGGCGTCAAAAACTCCTCGAGCAGTTCGACGCCGACGGCGACGGCCGGCTGAACGAGACCGAACGCAAGGCCGCCCTCGAATCGCTGCCCGAACCGGTCCGCAGACGCCTCATCAGGCACCACAGGGGCCGGCAGAGAATCCTCGAGGAGTTCGACGCCGACGCCGACGGCCACCTCAGCCCTGAAGAACGCCGTACCGCCCGCCAGGCCCATCGCGAACGGATGGAAGAGCGGCGAGAGAAGATTCTCGAACAATTCGACGCCGACGGCGACGGCCAACTCAGCCCCGGGGAACGCAAGGCCGCCCGCCAGGCCATGCGCGAACGCATCCAGGAACGACGGGCCCGGCGCGGCGAACGCCCACGCTGGGAACCCCGCGATCGGCGCGGGCGTGAACCCGCCCGGCGCGAATGGCGCGGATGGCCCGGACGGCGCAGCCGCCGGCCCGAACTCGGCGGCCCCGGCGGGCCGGGTCGCCGACCCCGCCGGCCTGTCGCGCCGCGACGCCGCGAGAGACTCCTCGAGAAGTTCGACGCCGACGGCGACGGCCAACTCAGCCCCGGGGAACGCAAGGCCGCCCGCCAGGCCATGCGCGAACGCATCCAGGAACGCCGAAGCGAACGTGGCAGCGGTCCCGGCGGCAGACGGTAACCGGCGCGAGACGTTCGCCAGACGGAAGGGCGCGGCCGGCCCTCGGCCGCGCCCTCTCGCTGCGCCGCCTGGCAGGGCGGCGCGGCGTAGGCGAGATTTCCTTGCCCCGCCCCCTCCCAGCCGGTAGGGTGGCGCCCGCGTTGCCGACGTGTCGCCCTCACTGCTTCCAAGGGATCGCCCGATGCGTACCGCGGCCACCTTCTACGTTTTGCTGGTCCTCGGCCTGCCGGCCGCGGCGGGGGCCGAGGCGGCCGGGGCCGACTCGGCCGCAACCGACGGGCCCTCGTCGGACGCCCTGGTGTGGGAAGCCCTGCCCCCCCTGCCGCCCGCCCCGGGCGACGAGGTCCAGCCCGGCTTGGCCGGCGCGTTCGTCGGCGTGGACCGCGGCGTGCTGGTCGTGGCCGGCGGCGCGAACTTCCCCGACGCCATGCCTTGGGACGGCGGGACAAAGGCCTGGCACGATGCCGGCTTCGCCCTCGCCCCCCGCCGGGACGGGGAACTCCGCTGGGAAACCGCCAGCGATTTCCATCTGCCCCAGCCCGCCGCCTACGGTGCGAGCGTCAGCACGGCCCACGGCATCGTTCTGATTGGCGGATGCGACGCCAAGCGGTGTTTCCCGGAGGTCTGGCTGTGGGACAGTTTGGAGAACGTCTATGCCGCGCTGCCCCCCCTGCCCCGCCCGCTGGCGTTCATGGCCGCCGCCCGGGTCGGCGATTGCATCTACGTGGCCGGCGGGCAGGAGACGATGCAAGAGACCCGGGCCACGAAAACGTTCCTTCGGCTGGACCTGGCGACGCTGGACGCGTGGCACCCGGACCGGCGCTGGCCGCCGCCCGCCGACTGGCAGTGGGAGGCACTTGAGCCCTGGCCCGGCCCGCCGCGCATTCTACCCGTCCTCGCCGCCCAGAGCGACGGGGCGACCGACTGCCTGTACCTCTTCAGCGGCCGCAACGTCGCGCCGGCCGAGCCGACGCAACTTCTGACAGACGGATACAAATATAACCCCGAAAGCGAGCGATGGACGCGCCTGGGTTCGGTGGCCCCCGACGGCCGCCCCCCGCGGTGCGTCATGGGTGCCCCGGCCATGGCCTCCGGCGCGGCACACATCCTCGTCTTCGGGGGCGCCGACGGGAAACGGTTCCGGGACCTGGAGCGCCTCGCCCGCGCCATCGCCGACGCCGACCCCGCCGAAGCGGCCGCGCTTCGCCGGAAGAAGACACAGATGCTCCAGACCCATCCCGGCTTCAGCCGAGACGTTCTCGCCTACCACACCATCACCGACACGTGGACCCGGGTCGGCACGTTCCCCGGCCCGTGCCCCGTGACGACGACGGCGGTGCGGTGGGGCGCGGGGATCGTGGTGCCGACCGGCGAGATCCGCCCCGGCGTACGGACGGACGCGGTCTGGCAGGCCAAGCCGGCGGATGTCCCCCCGTTCGGCCCGCTCAACTACGCCGTGCTCGGCGTGTACCTGGCGGCGCTGGTGGGCATGGGCATCTACTTCTCGCGCCGCGAGCGGACCACCGACGACTTCTTCAAGGCGGGAGGCCGGGTGCCCTGGTGGGCGGCCGGGATCAGTATCTTCGGGACGCAACTGTCGGCCATCACGTTCATGGCGATTCCGGCCAAGACGTTCGCCACGGACTGGCGGTACCTGTGGTTGAACGTGGCCATCGTGCTGGTGGCCCCGGTCATCATCTACCTGATTTTGCCGTTCTTCCGCCGACTCAACGTGACGACGGCGTACGATTACCTGGAGCGGCGGTTCAACCTGGCGGCCAGGCTGATCGGGAGCATCATGTTCATGGCCCTGCACCTGGGTCGGATCGGCATCGTCCTGTTCCTGCCGTCCATCGCCCTCAGCGTGGTCACGGGCATCGACGTAGAGACCTGCATTCTGGTCATGGGCCTGTTGAGCATCACCTACACGGTGCTGGGGGGAATCGAGGCGGTCATCTGGACCGACGTGCTCCAGGTCCTCGTTTTGCTGGGCGGGGCGCTGCTGTGCCTCGGGATGATCGTCTTCGGCCTGCCGGAAGGGCCCGGCGAACTCGTCCGCATGGCCGGCGAAGCGGGGAAACTCGAGGTCTTCGACTTCCGCTTCGACCTGACCACACCCACCTTCTGGGTCGTCCTCGTGGGCGGCCTGGCGCAAGTGTTCATCTCCTACGGCAGCGACCAGACGGTCATCCAACGGTACCTGACCACGCGGGACGAGGCCTCGGCCGGGCGGGGCATCTGGACCAATGCCGCCCTTTGCATCCCCGCCACGGCGCTGTTCTTCAGCGTCGGCACGGCGCTGTATGTCTTCTACGTGTCCCGGCCGGGCCTGTTGAACCCGACCATCGAGAACGCCGACGCCGTCTTCCCGTGGTACATCGTGACGCGGCTGCCGGAGGGCGTGGCCGGGCTGCTGATCGCCGGCGTGTTCGCGGCGGCGATGTCGAGCCTGGACTCCAGCATGAACTCCATCGCCACCGCCGTCACCACCGACTGGTACGGGCGCTTTCGCCGCGGCACGAGCGACCGCCGGCGGCTCGGCGTGGCGCGGGGGGTGACCGTGGCGGTCGGCCTGGCGGGGACGGCCTTCGCCCTGGTCATGGCGGGATGGGAAATCAAGAGCCTCTGGGACCAACTCAGCCGGTTCATCGGCCTCTTCGCGGGCGGCCTGGGCGGCCTGTTCCTCCTGGGCATCTTCAGCCGGCGGACCCACGGCGTGGGGGCGGTCATCGGCCTGGTCGCCAGCGGCATCGTCCAGTATGCCATCAGCCGATGGACGCCGCTTTACCTGCTGCTTTATACGGCCACGGGCATCGGTTCGTGTGTCCTCATCGGGTACCTGGCGAGCCTGGTGATTCCGAGCCGACGCAAACCGCTCCAGGGGCTGACGCTTTACACCCTCGGCCGCCGGAGCGATGGAACGGCAACGGAGACCCCATGACCGCGCGCCTCGAAGGCCTCGTCGCGGCACCGTTCACGCCGATGACCTCGGACGGCTCGCTCCACCTGGAGGCCGTCGAACCCTACGCCGAGATGCTGGCCCGCAACGGCGTCCTCGGCGCGTTCGTCGGCGGGACGACCGGCGAGAGCCTGTCGCTGACGGCCGAGGAGCGGATGATGCTGACCGAGGCATGGACGGACGCCGCCCCCGCCGGCCTGCGGGTCATCGTCCACGTCGGGGCCGAGAGCCTGGACGAGGCCCGGATGCTGGCCGGCCACGCCGCCGAGACGGGGGCGTTCGGCACCGCCGCCATGTCGCCCACGTTTTTCCGTCCCGGCGACGTGGACGGCCTGGTCGCGTGGTGCGAGGCGGTGGCGGAGGCCGCTCCCGGTCTGCCGTTCTACTACTATCACCTCCCTGGCATGACGGGTGTACATGTGCCGATGTGTGAGTTCCTCCCCGCCGCCGCGCGGCGCATGGGGAACTTCGCGGGCGTCAAGTACACCGGGGAAGACGCGAACGATTTCTCCCTGGCACTGGACGAGGGCGGCGACCGGCTCGATGTGCTGTACGGGCAGGACGAGACGCTCCTGGCGGGCCTGGCCCTCGGGGCCCGCGGCGCGGTCGGGTCCACCTACAACTTTGCCGCCCCCCTGTACCTCCGGCTGATGGAGGCAGTGGCGGCGGGCGAGATGGACACCGCCCGGGACCTCCAGCGGACCTCCCGGCAGATGATTGCCATGCTCCGCGGCGTGACCGGCGCGTTCCTGCCGGCCGCCAAGTCCGTCATGGCGCGGGTGGGCGTGGACTGCGGCCCGGTCCGGCCGCCGCTTGTAAGCCTGACGGAAAAGCAGGTCGAGGCGGTGGGCAACGTCCTGGACGACCTGGGATTCGACGCGTTCCGCAACCGGTGAGAGGGGCCGCGGCGGTCTTCTGCGCCCGTTCGGGGGCCTTTCCGGCGTCCATCGGGCCATGGCGAGACCTTGAGGGATGCAACCTAAAGCAGTGTAATCCCGGGTTGTGGCGCGGTGGTTCTCCGTCACCACCGCGCCATCCCGCATCGTCTGGGGGGCGCGGCGGGTGCTCCAGACCCGTCGCGCTACTACGCAAACTGAAAACGCTTTATCCAGCGATTTCTGCCGGAATCACATCGGTCATGATTCACGTGGGCTGTTGCGGGTTTCCGGTGAAGCGGGCCGACTACTACGCCGCGATGCCCGTGGCGGAGGTCCAGAAGACGTTCTACCAGCCGCCGCGGCCGGCCACCGCCGCACGCTGGCGCGACGAGGCGCCCGAGGGCTTCGAGTTCACGCTGAAGGCCTGGCAACTCATCACGCACACCGCCCGGAGTCCGACGTACCGCCGGCTCAGCGAATCGCTGTCGCAGAAGGAGAAGCGGCAGGTGGGCAGGTTCCGGTGGTCCGACCCCGTCCGCCGGGCGTGGGACCGAACCCGCGAGATCGCTCGCCTCCTCGCGGCCGAGAAGGTCGTCTTCCAGTGCCCGGCCGGTTTCAGGCCGACCGGGGAGAACCTGGACCGGCTGCGGGCGTTCTTCGAGCGCATCGACCGGGGGGGCCTCGTATGCATCTGGGAACCGCGAGGCGCCTGGACCCGAGACGAGATCCGCACCCTCTGCGACGAACTCGACCTCGTGCACTGCGGCGACCCGCTCACCGCCCCATCCGTGACGCCCGGCCTCCGGTACTGGCGACTCCACGGCACGACGGGCTACCGGCACCGGTACACGGACAAGGAACTGGACGCCCTCCTGGCCTCTTGTCCGAAGACGCTCGACACGTACTTGATGTTTAATAATATGTCGATGTTCGAGGATGCCCGACGCCTCCGGGAGAAGGCGGGGTAGGGACCCGGAACGTCTTCCGTTGGCGGGGCATCTCGGCGTGTGCTCCCCCGCTGCCCCTCACATCCCGCTGCGGCGCGCAAGCGCGGCGGCAAGCCGTTCCCGTGCGCGTCCCGCTCGGCGGGTGGGAACCGTAGGGTGCGTGCTCTACCCGCCCGCGGTTTCTCACATCCCGCCGGCGTGTCGGCTGCCCGGCGGCGGCACCCGGCGGACCCGCGCCTCCTCGTGTGTGACCTCCACGGCATACCACTGCTTGCGATGGCGGACGTGGGCGGCCACCCGCTTCCAGGCGGCGGGCAGGCGCCGGCGGACGCGCGGCGTGGGGCCGTCGAACGCCAGGCCCAGAAAGCCGCGCATCACGGCCTGCCAGGTGCCTCCCATGGCGGCCAGGTGAAGGCCCTTCTCCGTATTGCCCATCGTGTTGCCGAGGTCGATGGCGGCCGAACGCCGGAAGTACTCGTAGGCCCTGCCCCGCAGCCCCAGGTCGCTGGCGACGATGGAATGGACGCTCGGGCTGAGCGAGGAATCGTGGGTAGTCCGCGGCTCGTAGTAATCCCAGTTCCGGCGGAGGACGCGCCGGGGCAGGAGACGCGGAAACAGGAGCGGCAGCATGAGGACGTCGGCCTGCTTCAGGACCTGGGCCCGATGAACCTGCTTCATCCGCACGGTCTCCGATCCCTCGTAGCCGAGCACGGAGAGCCGCGACGGGTCGGCGTCCCGGAGGCGGAAAAACCCGTCGAACTGCTCGATGAGGCCGTCGCGCCGGACGGAGGCGTCCAGGCCGTCGGCGAGCCGGCGCCACCAGGCGATCTCCTCCTCGTCCACGCGGAAGTAGCGAAGCAGGTGACTCCGGGCATGGACGCGGCGCATCCGATCCACCTGGTCGGCGGCGGTGCGCAGGTTCCAGGCCGCCAGGATATTCGTATAGGCATTATTATGCACCTCTTCATGGTACTCGTCCGGGCCGATGACGTGCCGGATCTCCTGCCGCTCCTCGTCCACGTTGTAGACGGTGCGGCTGGCCCAGAAGCGGGCGGTCTCGACGGCCAGGACGAACAGTTGCCGCTCGCGGAAGACCTCGTCGCCGGTGACGCGGACGTACCGCCAGGCCGCGTGAAAGACATCCGCGGTCACGTGGTGCTGGAGTTCGCCGGTCAGGACGCGGACGGTCTCGCCGGTGCGGGGGTCCCGGACGTGGGTGGGGCAGGTCTCGTCGCCGGTGTCGGTGCTCTCCCAGGCAAACATGGCGCCCTGGTACCCGGCGGCCTGGGCCTTGCGCCGTGCGCCGTCAAGGGTGTGGAGGCGATACTCCAGCAGCCGACGGGCCGCCCGCGGCGCCACGGCCTCCAGCATGGGGAGCATGAAGACCTCGGTGTCCCAAAACACGTGGCCGCGGTACCCCTCGCCGGTCAGGCCCTTGGCGGGGATGCTGACGGTGGGATCGCGCAGCGGGCAGGAAGCGAGCAGGTGAAAGATGGCAAAGCGGACGGCCCGCTGGTCGTCCTGCGGCCCGTCGATGTTGATGTCGGCCCGGCGCCAGCGGCGGCGCCAGCCCCGCACGTGCCGGCGACGGTGCACGCCGTACGCCCCGGCGTCGGCGCCGCGGAGGTCCGCCAGGCAGCACCGTTCGACGGAGGTCGTCTCGGGGTCGCGGGAGGTATAGGTGGCGATGAGGCGGTCGAAGACGGCCCGCTGGCCGGCCTCCAGCCGGACCCGGTACTCCAGGCCGACGCGTCGGCCGTCCTTCACGTGCCGGGGGGCGGGCGGCGCCGCCTGCCGGACCCACGCCGACGCCCGGCAGGCATGGCCGACGCGGGTGTGCGTCCCGGTGGTCCGGGTCACCAGGAGCATGCGGCTTCGGCCCATGTGGCCGGCGTGGAGGCATTCCAGGTGGCCGGCGTCGGCGGTGGTGACGTCGGGGTCCAGCCAGAAGCGGAGGGTCGCCTCGCCGCTCCAGTCCAGGGGCGTGAGGGTGACGGCCTGGCCCACGAGATGATGGTTGGCGATGCTGGCGAACCGCTCGAACTCCAGCCGCACCGCCCCGCCCGCGGCGCGGTAGACCATGGCCCGCTGGAGCAGGGCCCGTTTCATGTCGAGCGTGCGGCGGTACTCGCCGAGGCGGTCCGGCGCGGCGCGGAACGGCTCGCCGCCCAGGAGGATGTCGACGGCCAGGATATTGGTGGCGGGCACCAGTTCGGGCACGGCGTCGGCGCCCGGGTTGAAGACACCCGCCACGAACACGCCGGGCGTGGAAGGGCCGGCGTCGAACGGCTCCTCCGGAAAGGCCCGGACGCCCACGTAACCGTTGGCCAGCGCGCCGAGCGACTCCCAGAGGCGGTTGCGCTCCGGCTGGAAGGGCGACTCCTCCAGGACCCAGTCGGCCGATGTGACGGTCTTGGCCATCATGGGAGTCCCGCCTCGACCCGCCATCGTAAGATGGCGGGTATCCAAATCGACCGTGGTCGCTCGGCGCGCGAAGGATACGCTGCGCCGGAGCATACCCGCGAACGGACGTTCGCGGGTCGAGCGCGGCGCTGCGGCGCGCCACGTTGCTCGAGCCGCGACCGTAAGAGCCTGCGCCCTCGGCGTCGCTCAGGGCAGGCTCAGAGCGAGGCACAGTTTACCCGCCTGAGGCGGGCCGAGGCGAACGGGTCGCGGTTCTCGACAGCGGGTGGCGATCCCCGCGCCGGGGCGCCCGCCGCCCTTCGGACGTACCCGCGATCTCCCGATCGCGGCTCGTGCTTTTTCAGCCGGCGGCCGCCTGCTCGTCCGCGAGCAAGTCCCGCCGCAGACGCGCCACCTGGTCCCGCTTCAGCGAAAGAAGGTAATCGATGAAGAACCAGTACCCTCGGCAGTGGTGCGTGGACTGGTCCGCGGACATGGTATAGTCGTACGGCGGGTCCCACGACCAGAAGCCCCAGTGCGTATTGCTGTCCTCGACGTAGGGCCCGTTGCCGTCGGGCAACTGCTGCTGGGTCAGGCTGTAGCGGAGAGCCTTGACGGCGCCGTCGATGTATTTCGATTCAGTTGTGCACATGTGTGCCAGGAGGAGGGCAACGGCGATGTTCGGCATGTCGCCGGGACCGCGGTAATCGGTCACCGGGACGCCCCACCGGTCCTCGCTGAGCGGCCAGGTGCCCCGCTCGTCCTGGCGCGCCAGGTGCCAGTCGGCGAAGCGGAGGGCGGCCTCGAGGAACCGCCGATCCTCCGTCCGCAGGTACACGCGGATGAGCCCGCGGATTTCGTCGGCCGCAACGTCGCTGCTATAATAGTTGTTGTTGATGAGGTGGAAGCAGCCGTCGTCCGCCTGGAGCCGCAGACCGTAATCGGCCCAGGTGCTGGCCCGCTCCAACCACTGCCGCTTGTGGGTAAACTCCTGCAGCGCGATCATCGCCGCGATGACCCGTCCGAACGACTGCCAGCCCCGCGGGATCCAGTTCTCCTGCCAGTGGTCATACTTCGGCGCGAACCGGTGATTCTGCGACTGGAGCAGGAACCGGCTGCTCTGCTCGGCCCGGTCCAGGTAGACCTGTTCGGCCAGCCGCTCCCACAGCCCCAGGTTCAGCGTCACGTAGTCGGCGGTGTACTTGGTCCAGAGTTGGGTGGTCTTGAGGTTGTCGCGCACGCCGCCGAGGACCAGACTCATAGGATGCGTCTCAACCATCTCGGCGTGGAGCCAGTCGGCGGCGCGGCGGGCCATCTGGAGAAACCGCTCGTCGCGGAACCGGTCGAACGCCGCCAGGCACTGGAACGGCGCGATGAGGTTGACGGTCTGCGGCTCGGTCCACTCGCCGGTGCGGGCGTCGTAGTAGCCGTGGAACGCCCCCACCGATTCGTCGAAGTGGTTCGGCAACCACAGGTAGGTGTTGTTGCGGGCCCGTTGGGCCAGGGTCTCCTTGTCGAGCCCGAGGTCCGCCAGCAGAGGGGCGTCGCGTTTGCCCGCGGGTTTCAGCCCCCACCCCTGGGGCGAAATCGTCGTGTGCACGATGGGCATGGGGCCATCGGCCATGCAATTTCCTCCGCTCGCGCCCCCGACTATCTTATCGGCCGATGCGCTGAATGACAACAGGACGCCGGCTCAACCACGCGATTCCCGCGGCGCTTCCCGCGCGGCGGTTCTCCCGAACCGCCGCGCTCACTGCCTCTCCTAAACGCGCGGTGCATCGGGAGATGCAACGGGCGGGAATCGCGCAGGGATCAGGCGATTTACCCGCCGATGGCGGGCCCACCGCGCGGGAAGTCGCGCCGCCGCCTCAGGCCGAGACCTCGGCCTCGTGGTCGGCGAGGGCCTCCTCGTATACCTGGATGGTGTCGCGGGCCATCCGCTCCCCGGAGAAGACCTCCACGGCGCGCTGGCGTCCCTTCCGGCCCATCTCCCGGGCGAGGGCCTCGTCCCCGAGAAGGGTCAGGATCTTCTCGGTCAGCGCGTCCGGGTCGCGCTTCTCGATGATGAAGCCCGTCTCACCGTCCACGACCGATTCGACCATCCCGCCGCTGCGGGTCACGACGGTCGGCTTGGAGCAGGCCATCGCCTCGACCGGCACCAGGCCGAACGGTTCCTCGCCAATAGTCGGGTAAATAACGATATCACAATAATTATAGACCCACGGCAGTTCCACGTAGGGGAAGGGCTGCGTCAAGACGTTGTCCTGGAGGCCGAGCGAATCGATCAGTTTCAGGACCTCTTCCTTGTAGCCCTTGAGCTCGCGGATCCAGTCGACGATGTCGTCGGTGTCGGTGATAATGAGCAGGGCCTCGGGCACCTGCTTAATGATTTCCTTCATGGCCCGGACGCTGTAGATGACGCCCTTCCACGGCAGCATGCGGGCCGGGTGGATGATGACCGGCCGGTCCTTCAGGCCGAGCCGGTCCGCCCACTTCGGGTTGGCGTTCTGGGGCGAGAACTGCTCGGTGTCGATGCCGGGATAGATGACCTCGATGTTCCCCAGGTGGGGCGCCTGCTGCTGGATGCCCCGGGTCACGTGTTCGCAGAAGGTGATGATGCGGTCCCACTTGGCCCGGCGCAGGAGGTCCTCGCAGATAAACTCGCTCCACACCTCGTGGACCGTCAGGACGTTCGGCATGCCCCGATGCCACAACTGCGTCAGCGCTAACGCGTGCTCCGGCACAAAGTGGTGGAAGTTGTGACCGTGCACCACGTCGATGCTGTGCTCCTGGAAGAACGCCTCGTACATCTCGCGGATGCGGGCGGTCAGTTCGCCGTCCTCCTCGTCGGCGGCGATGTCTTTCTTGGCCTTCTCGTCCCGAATCCACTCGGGGTTCATCAGGTCGGTCCGGTGCACCTGGATGCCCTCGATGGTCTCCTCGTCGGCTCGGCCCTTCAGGGAGCCGACCAGGGCGTGGACCTCGTGGCCCTCGGCCACCTCGCCGCGGCAGAGGTCCAGCAGATGGGACTCCACCCCGCCCGTCGTGGGATAAAAGGCGTAATGCGTCTGACAGATTTTCATGGCAGGTCTCCTTCCTGTTCGCGTAAGCGCGACATGGGTTTGATGCTATATCATAACAGCCGGACGGGTCCGATGCAACCGGTCGGCGCCGGCTCGGGGCGGGATGATTTGCGTTTCGGCCGTGGGGAATTCCACCACCCCGGAAGGATGGAACAAGCGCGGTGGGGGGCGGAGACCCGCCGCGCAGCGCCCACCCAACCGCCTACGCCAGCGCGCGGGCAATCGCCGCCTGCGTCACCGGCGCAATCAGGCCGCGCTCCGTAATGAGGCCCGTCACCAGGTCGGCCGGCGTCACGTCGAACGCCGGGCAGCAGACCTTGGCGCCGTCCGGCGCGGTCTGCCGGCCGAAGCCGTGGGTCACCTCCTCGGCGCCGCGCTCTTCGATGGGAATCGCCTCGCCGGTCTCGAGCGCCAAATCGAACGTGCTCGACGGCGCCGCCACGTAGAACGGGATCCCGTGGTGCCGGGCCAGCACCGCCACGCTGTAGGTGCCGATCTTGTTGGCCACGTCGCCGCAGGCGGCGATGCGGTCGGCGCCGACGAGGACGAGGTCCACCTTCCCCTGCCGCATCAGCACGCCTGCCGTGTTGTCGCAGATGAGGGTGACGTCGATGCCGGCCTGCATGAGTTCCCAGACCGTCAGACGTGCCCCCTGGAGCAGCGGCCGGGTCTCGTCGGCCCAGACGTGAAAGCCGCGGCCAGCCTCGTGCGCCCGGTACAGCGGCGCCAGCGCCGTGCCGTACTCCGAGGTCGCCAGGCTCCCCGCGTTGCAGTGGGTCAACACGCCGCAGCCTTCCGTGACGAGGTGCTGACCGGCATCGCCGATGCGCCGGCACATGTCGGCGTCCTCGTCGCGGATGGCCCTGGCCTCGGCGAGGAGGGCCTGCTTGACGGCCCGTCCGCCCTCGCCGCGATGCGCCTCGGCCGTCCGGCGCATGCGGTCGAGCGCCCAGAAGAGGTTGACGGCCGTGGGCCGACTCCCGGCCAGGCGGTCGCACGCGGCGGCGACAGCATCGAGGACGGCCGGTTCATCATCGGCGACGCCCTGAACGCCGACGACCACGCCCATCGCCGCCGCCACCCCGATGGCCGGCGCGCCCCGGACACGCAGCGTCCGGATGGCCTCCCGGACCTCCTCCACCGTCCGGCAGGCGACGACCGTGTGCTCGGTGGGCAGGCGGGTCTGGTCGATCAGTTCCACCCGGCCGTCCAGGCCGCCCACCCAGCAGACCGTCGGTTCAGGCATGGCGGTCCCTCGCCTTCGCATCGGCCTCGGTCACCTTCTCGGCCAGGCGGGCCTTGTAGGCGACGAGCCGTTCCCGCAGGTCCGCGTCGGCCACCGACAGAATCTGGACCGCCAGAACGGCGGCGTTGACGGGCCCCGCCTTGCCGACGGCGACCGTCGCCACCGGCACGCCGCGAGGCATCTGGACGGTCGAGAGCAGGCTGTCCAGGCCGGAGAGTGCGCTCGTGGGCATCGGCACGCCGATGACCGGCAGGGGCGCGAGACCGGCCAGAACGCCCGCCAGGTGGGCAGCGCCGCCCGCCGCCGCAATGAGCACCTCCAGGCCCCGGTCTGCCGCGCTCGCGGCGTAGTCGTGGGCCGCTTCCGGCGTCCGGTGGGCCGAGAGGATGCGGATCTCGTGCGGGACGCCGAACTCCTCCAGGACCTCGGCGCATGGCTGCATGGCCTCGGCGTCCGAGTCGCTCCCCATGACGATACCCACGCGCGGGGCGGGGGCTTTGGGCACGGCAGGCATGGCGAATCCTCCACACAGGTCGCCGCGAGTATAGGCTCAGCGCCCCCGACGGTCAACCGCGTGGCCATCTACGACGGCACGCGCCGAGTAAACTCGGCGGCTCACTGTGAACAGCATCGCCCACAGTTAGCCGCCCTGCTTGCAGGGCGCGTCTGCAACGGGACGCGCCGGGCAAGTTTGCCCGCCAGAGGCCGCAGCCCAAAAAAAATCAACAGCCACCGCCGTTTTTGGCCCAAAAATGCGTGTCTGCCGGGGGACCGATTTGACTTCTCGCCAAAATGTTGTATTTTTACAACGCCCTCGTGTCCACAGACGACACGTCGCGGGAGACCGCCGTGGCCGAATCCCCTCAACCCGTTCGCCGCGCGGACGCCGGCCGCAAAGGCCTCCGAGGCGTCCGAATGCTGGGCGAGTTGGCGGCCCGTCTGGCCCGGCTCCAGGATCCGGAGGCCCTACAACAGACCGCCCTCGCGCATGCCCAGACGATATTCCGGTGCCGCGCGGCTGCCATCTGCCTGTGGGACGAGAGGACCGGCCGACTGCGGACCGTCCGGGCGACCGGCCCGGCCGCCGACGCCGACCTCGGCACGCTGATAGAGAGGCCGGCCGTCCGGCAGACGGTCATCGACGGCCGGGCGCCCCTGGCGCCGGCCGAGGTCGCGGTCCCGGCCGGGCGGGGCACGTGGCCCCTGGCCGCCGTCATCCCCATTGCCGGCGAGAAGGATTTGCTCGGCCTGCTGGTCCTCGGCGCCCCGGCCGAGGGACACCGATTCGACGAATCGGATCGCGCGCTGATGGCGGCGGCGGGGCGGGTCATCGCCATGGCCGCCGAGACCAGCCTCCTCCACGCCCGTTTCCGCCGCGAGATGCAGCGCCGCATCGACGAGGCCCGGAGCGAACTGCACCGCGCCTCGGCGGAACTGTCGCGGCTCAAGACGTTCAACGAGGAACTCTTCGAGTCGGTCCCGGTCGGCATCGTGGTCTTCGACCGGCACTTTCGCGTCACGTTCCGGAACGCGGCGGCCCAGCGGCTGTGGGCCCCCGACCGCAACGTCCTGGACGCCGTCCGCCGGACCGACGTGGCCCGCCTCGACCCGCAGTGGGAGGCGTCCCTGCGGGAGGTCCTGGACATGCGCCGTCCGTGGCTGGCCGAGGCTGTCACCCTCGGCTCGCCGGACCCCGATGCCGCCCGGCTGAACCTGGCCTGTTCGCCGCTGATGAGCCAGCGGCAGGGGGTGGTGGGCGGTGTGCTGATCGTCGAGGACGTGACGTATCGCCTGCGGATGGAGCAGCGACTGGAGGTGTCGGAGCGGCTGGCCGGCGTGGGCCGACTCGCCGCCGTCGTCGCCCACGAAATCAACAACCCCTTGGACGGGATGCAGCGGCTCCTGAACCTGGCCTGCCGCGTGGCCGAGGGCGGCGAGGGCGAGCGGCTCGGCTCTTACCTCCGCCAGGTCCGGACGGGCCTCGGGCGCATCGGCACGATCGTGCGCGACCTGTTGGACTTCTCCCGCAGCGCCAGCGGCACGGTGGAACCGATGGACATCCGCAAGATCCTCGCCGAGGCCGTTCGCACGATGCGCCCGGTCGCCGACGAGGCCAGCGTCGAGGTAGGAGTCGATTGCGCCAAGGATCTTCCGCCCCTGAGGAGCGGGCACCTGTACCACGCCGTCCTCAACCTGGTGAAGAACGCGGTCGAGGCCACGCCCGCCGGCGGGCACGTCTCCGTGGGCGCGCAGTGTACCGGCGGCGCGCTGCTCATCGAGGTGGCCGACACGGGACCGGGCATCCCCGAAGACGCCCTGCCCCGCCTCTTCGAGCCGTTCTACAGCCAGAAGGCCGTCGGCAAGGGCACGGGGCTGGGCCTCGTGATCTCGCGGGACCTGGTCCGGAAGCAGGGCGGGACCCTCTCGGCCGCCAACCGCGCCGGCGGCGGCGCTGTCTTCACCATCCGCGTCCCCCTGGCGCCGGAGGCGGAAGGGTGACTGGGTCCAGAAGCCACCCTGGCAGCGCGGCGGATCTCCACACCCGCCGCGTGCAGAGGCCGGACCCACCACGCGCAGTGGGGGCAAAGACCCACCGCGCTCGGTCCCGATGGCGATGCAGATAGAAGAACCGGAGGGCAACCACGATGGCCGACACACGTCTCCTCGTCGTCGACGACGACGAGTTGATCCGCACGAGCCTGTCGGAACTGCTCCGCCTCGAAGGCTACGAGGTGGAGGCGGCAGGCAGTTTCCAGCAGGCCTCGGCGCACCTGGCGGCCGAGACGTTCCAGGTCGTCATCGCCGACGTCGCCATGCCCGAAGTCGACGGCTTCGAACTGCTCAAGATGATCCGCAACCGGTACCCGGAGACGGCGGTGATCATGATCACGGGGTACGGCACGATCGAGAGCGCGGTGGAGGCGATCAAGCGCGGCGCGTTCGATTACCTCACCAAACCGGTCATCGACGACGAGATCAAACTGACCATCGAGCGGGCCCTCCAGCAGCAGCACCTGATGGCCGAAAACCGCGCCCTCCGCACCCAACTGGGCGAACGGTACAGCCTGGACAGCATCATCGGGCACGACCCCAAGATGCTCCGCGTCTTCGACCTCATCGAGGCCGTCGCCGACACCCCCACCACCGTCCTCCTCACGGGGGAGAGCGGCACGGGCAAGAGCCTGGTGGCCCGGGCGATTCACCAGCACTCCGCCCGACGCCACGGGCCGTTCGTCGAGGTCGCCTGCGGCGCCCTGCCCGAAACGCTCCTGGAGAGCGAACTGTTCGGCCACGTTCGCGGTGCCTTCACCGGCGCCGTGGGCGAGAAGGCCGGCAAGTTCAAGCAGGCGGACGGCGGCACGATCTTCCTGGACGAGATCGCCACCGCCACGCCCGCCCTCCAGGTCAAACTGCTGCGTGTCCTCCAGGACTTCGAGTTCGAGCCGGTCGGCGGCTCGAAGACCGAGCGGGCGGACGTCCGCTGCATCCTGGCCACCAACCAGGACCTGGAGGCCGAGGTCCGCAAAGGCACCTTCCGCCAGGACCTGTACTACCGCGTGAACGTCGTGACCATCCACCTGCCGCCGCTCCGCGACCGCCTCGGCGACATCCCTCTGCTGGCCGAGCACTTCCTCGCCCGACACTGCGAGCGGACCGGCCGACGCGTCGTCGGCTTCACCGACGAGGCCATGCGCCGCCTCCAGGCCTACGCCTGGCCGGGCAACGTCCGCCAACTGGAGAACGTCCTGGAGCGGGCGGTCATCCTGACCAAGCACGCGCGCGTCACGCCCGACGACCTGCCCGACGACATGCGGGCCGTCGGCGCGGGCGGCGACGGCGAGGGGCGAATCCTCCCCCTCAAGCAGGCCCTCGAAAAACCCGAACGCGACATCATCGAGCAGACGCTGCAGGCCTACCACGGCAATCGGCAGGCCACCGCCGACGCCCTCCACATCAACCGCACCACGCTATACAAGAAGATGAAGCGGTTCGGGATTGAAGGGTAAGTTCGACTTTTACTCTCTCCGCCCAATGCCAAACAATAAAGATACCTTGGCACAAAGACCAGGCCCTCCCGACCGTGCGACGGTTCCCGCAGGCCGAAACGTTTTTGAGCGGCCTGGAGCATTTTAACCCCGGGTTATGGCGCGATGGTTCTCCGTAATACTACAACGCGACGTCAGCCTTTTGCGCGGTGGGTCTGGAGCACCCACCGCGCTCGAGAGGGCGTTTTCGGGGCTGCGCGGCGGGTGCGGAGATTTACCCGCCGGAGGCGGGCCCGCCGCGC
>Ga0180433_10000772_pt1 | contig 54261 bp, 47 predicted proteins | sample SS_ome_8_FD_132980 | JGI IMG/M metagenome (GOLD analysis project Ga0180433, IMG submission 132980) | Hypersaline lake sediment archaeal communities from the Salton Sea, California, USA - SS_1_D_1 metaG | ecosystem: Environmental > Aquatic > Non-marine Saline and Alkaline > Hypersaline >...
AGCGGTTTCAGGAACTTCCCGAAAATCCATCCCTGATGGCCACTGAGCCGCATCACCCGATACCAGTAATCGCGCGTATCACCGACCTGAAAGGTATCCATAGACTTCTCCAGCTGAATCAGGATCTCTCCCCTCTCGGCCTTGCTGACAACGCCCCCCTCTATACCCGGCGAGTTCCTCATATTGACGCCCTCCCCGTCACAGGTATAGATGCGATAAAACTCAGAGCTCGTCGGGTATCTGCGGGCGAACTGCAGGATAAGCTTTCTCAGAAAATCCTGATTCCCCTTCACCTGCACGTCACCCTTCTGAAAACAGTGAAAGAGCATTTTTACCAGATGCGAAATATAGGGGGTAGCGGGATACCGCTGATGGAAATTAACCACAGCATCAATGAGCTTATGGCGCTCCGTTCGAGCAATTTTCTGAAGCTCTTCATAATCGAGATCCTCGATGAGCCTGCTCCCCTTATAGCGAGCAATAAAATCATCGTAAAATTTACCCCTGGAAACGATCATGCCCCGCTTATCGAGCAGGAGTGTCAGATCACCGCCGATATCCCTGTTGATATCGTCGAGCTTCAGCTCCAGGGACTTTTGTATCTCCCGCTTCTCCTTTTCGGGAATTCCTTCTTTCGACAGCTCTTCGAGCTCCTCTTCGTACTCCTCCTGCAGCTGCGCCGCGAGCCGGTTTATCGCCCGGCAGCGATAGTACATCACCCGCTCTCCCTCCTCATAGTCAACGACTTTCATGAGATCGTTCAGGATCTGAATTGCCTCGATATATTCCTGATCGTCATAGTGTTCAATAGCATCCTCAACATCATCCCTGCTGAAGAGCACAAAGCCAAGATATATCAGCAGGATGAGTATGACCGGGATAAGCGCGATCTTAACGACTTTCATCATACACCCTCGAAGCAAACAAAAAATACACCGCCGTGTTACCTGTTACCCGTTACTTTTTTTCTCTCGCCTCCCGCCCGTTGACCGGACACAGAGGGATCCCGTTGTGAAAAATAATCTCTCCTAGTAAATCTTTCCCGCAATCACCATTTCGATGAGCCGGTGTCCCTCCTCGACAACAATTCCCGTCCCCGCTGCACTCGTTTCATCGAAACCGGCAACCTCGCCGCCGCTCTGATCCGAACGCGTGCTGTTGTAAATGCAAAACGGCACCGGATCCGGCGTGTGTGTCTTCAGGCTGATTGGCGTCGGATGGTCCGGCATCACCAGGAGGGAATAATCATCAAACACATCGATTCCCTTCAGCACCGTTCCCACGACCTGCTCGTCAAAATCTTCAATCGCCTGTATCTTATGCTCGATATTCCCCTCATGTCCCGATTCATCGGGAGACTCAACGTGCAGAAACACAAAATTTCCGTCATGGAGCGCCGAGAGGAGCTTCTCGGCCTTTCCACGGTAATTCGTGTCAATATAGCCGGTCACTCCCTCGACCGGGAGGGGCGTTAATCCTGCCGCTTTCCCGATCCCATGAATGAGATCAACCGCCGATATGGTGTATCCCCGCAAGCCAAACCGCTCGGCAAGCGTTGTCATTGCGGGTCTCCTCCCGCCACCCCAGAGCCATATTGCCGTTGGCATTCCCCGATAGCGCTGCCCCGCTTCCTGAATCCTCTCCGAGCCGGTGACCACCTCGCGGGAGAGACGCATGATGCTCCGTAAGAGATCCGAGCCATCCCCACGCGGCAGATACGATCCGATCACGCGCCCCTGAATATCATGCGGCGGCGTCGAATCGGTAACCTCGTTATACGGATAATCCCTCCACAGGAGAATGTTCCGGTACGAAACCCCCGGGAAGAGCTTAATAAATTCCTCCCCCAACACGCCGTTCAGCTCGTCGATGATTATCCTGGTATAAGCCGTATCAATGTGATCAGCGCTGAAATCAACCATCACATCACTATCGTCGATATGCACGATATTGCATCGAAACGCAACATCACGCTCGGCCATATCAATCCCCATACTGATCGCTTCCAGAGGAGCGCGCCCGCTGTAATACCGCCGCGGATCATAGCCAAACACGGAGAGATTGGCCGTATCGCTTCCCGGCGACATGCCCTCGGGGACGGTCCGAACCAGGCCCAGGATGCCGTTTTTCGCGAGATAATCCATGTGAGGCGTTTTCGCCGCCTGCAGAGGAGTCCGATTCCCCAGAGACGGTATGGGATAATCCGCCATACCGTCGCCAAGGAGTATAGCTATTTTCTTCTCGTTGCTCATGATAGAGTACCACGCTGCTTTCAACCAGAATGATGTGCCGCCGGCTCCGGCAACCCTTCACCGGAGCACGGCTCGAGGAAACCCGTTTCCCTGCGAATCAAAGTCAACTCACTTATCAGTATACCTCATTGTATTGACTCATAAAAGGGGATCTTGTAAAGATTTTTTTCTCTTTTCGAGATCAGTATCTTAACCGAAGGGCATGAGTAACCGATACCTATAGTGAGAAAAAAAGAGTTGATGAAAACATGCATCGTAATTATTTTATAGTCAGGAGTGAACCTGCCCGATGTTCCCCGTTCACCGAGAGGATTATCCGACATGAACACCATAAACAGTGAACTTCAAAAGAGATTGCATTTCAGAATAGCGCAGGGCAGAGAAAAGCTGACCCTCTCCCACATTATGCTTGAGAAGGGACACTACAACAACTCCGTCCTCTTCTCCTACCTGTCACTCTTTTACCTGGTCAGGGTATTCCTCATCGAAAACGACATCGATTCGGACAACAGCTTGAAAATCGTTGAGCTGATTCAGAAGTACTACGCCTCGACCTGGGATACGGTCGATATCAAAACGATGCTTACAAAATCACGAATGCCACGGGACACCGATCCCGTTCCGCAAACAGTATCACGTGAAGAGGCTGAACAGTGCTACCATAATGCCACCGTGCTGATGAACAAGGTGCTGCAGCAGCATCCTAACTCCTCTCGGAAACCCACATAGATCCATCGTCGTAAAACTCCCGCTTCCATATCGGCACGGTTTTTTTTACCGTATCGATGATATAGCGGGCCGATTGAAACGCTTCATCCCGATGCGCCGAAGAAACCGCGATGAGAATACTGGACTCACCGATCTCGACCCTTCCGTAGCGATGGACGATGAGAATGTCGGTAACCGGCCACCGTGCGCTCACCAATTCAGCAATCCTGCGGAGCTCCTTTTCCGCCATCGACTCATATATCTCATACTCGAGATGGGTCACCGTTTTATCGCGGGAGCGCGATCGAGCCCGACCGATGAAGGAGACAAGCGCCCCGTCCTCACGGGTTCCCAGATCCTTCAGATGTTCTTCAACATCAATCGGATCAGCCTGTACCAGAATCCGTATCACCGGTGCTATCCTCCGCTCACCGGCGGCAGAATTGCCAGAATGTCATTGTTATCCAACACCCGCTCCTCATCACAGTATTCCTCGTTCACGGCAAAGATCAGAGAATCCTTCATCTCCCCCAACTCCTCAAAGGAGATCGAGAGGATGCCGAACACATCACCGACAGAGGAACCGTCACGAAGCTCCATCTCCCTCTCCCGGTAGCCCAGGATCTCTCTGACGGCGGCAAACGCTTTAACCCGTATTTTCATTTCTCCTGTTACAATTATTGAAGGGAACCTCTGCACGTACATTTGAAGCTCCCCTGCGTGTACCCTATCCGATACAATGAGTTGTCATTTGAGAATATGGACACTCCCGATTCCCGGAGGTACCCTTACAACAGCATAGCCTGAATGAACCGAATGTTACTCAGGTACTTTATCAGGCGATTCCTCACGCAGCATGTCAAGCAATTCTTCATATTCCTTCCGCACCGAAAGGAGATCCGGCCGGAGCGCAAGGAGCTCCTCATACCAGCGGATCGCTGCCCGGTATCTGTACTGATCGCGGTATCCCCGCGCGAGATACAGGTAGGTGCGGGTAGTATGCAGATAGCGCAGCGAGCTCTTGAGATAGGCGATACCCGTACCCTGCTGCTCATTCAACAGCAGGGCACCGGCGGAGAAATAATTATACCCGTTATAGGGATAGCACCGAATGCCCCGGCAGAACTCGTCGAAGCCACCCTCCTCCACTGAAAAGCTCGCCAGCCCCCTCTGATGATGAAACAGGGAGAGGGCATAGCGCGAATGGAACCAGGCAAAGGCGACAATAACCATGAGCGCGAGAAGGGCATCCAGTCGCGGGTGATCAATTCGAAGCTGCCGGTGCCGGAGCAAACCCGAAATCCGGGCAAGGGATAGATAGAAAAGCAATTTGCTGAAGGGCAGATACTGAGGAAACGCCAGGAGGCCAAAGGGAAGATAGAGAAGTGGAACCATGTTGATAAACCGCTGCGAGCCCTCTTCCCCGACATTCCTAAAACCGGCAGAGAGGGCATACCCGATCAACAGGACATAGAGCAGCAGCGCAACAGAGCCGGAGTCAACACCTATCTCGATAAAATCGGAGTGTGCGTGATCGAGGTCGATAAGAGGTATTCGACTTCCCGCTCCCTCACTGACCGCCCGTTTCTGATAGTGAAGGTACCGGTAACCGAAGGCTCCCGGCCCGAACCCGAAGGGAGAGGAATCGCATAAAAGGGCAAGACCGGCCCGGTACATAATCTCCCGTTCGGCAAGGGGATTTTTCATCTGTTTCAATCCCTGAATAATTCTCCGGGAGGGCGGCAAATCGGTCGCCTTATGATACACGAAGAGCGTGCAGGCGCCGAATAGCAGCAGGAGGCAGACAGCGACGAGCCTTTTTCTCATAGAAGGGAGCGTAATCTTAACCGAGACAATCATGAACAGTACCAGAACCGTCCATGCCAATCTCGAATAGGTCAGAAACACGGCTATCCCTATGGGAATTATTATCAGAAAGAGGGCCAATCGTCTCCGGATCACAACGGAGAGGACAAAGGGAAGCGAGAGGACGAGAAACTCGCCAAGGAAATTGGGATTCCCCAGTGACGCGATAACGGGAAAGTGATGCGTTTTGAAGAGGGATCTGAGCCCCGGCGAAACATCAATTTCAAAAAAGAACTGGGATAATCCCCACAGCGAAAGGGCAACGGCAGCGAGCATCACTATACCCGAGAGATGCGAGTATCCCGGGTTTTCAGCGGAACCATCAGAAAAGGAACGGAAGAAAGCATATGCCATCACGAAAGGTATCTCATTGAGAAGCGCGGTGAACGAAAGCGCGGGATGCGACGAGAAGAGGCATGAGAGCACATAGACGAGATAGTATGCTGCAAAGAGGATATCAAGGTTTGAAAGAGACAGGGCGCCGGGCGCCTTCACCGAAAAGAGCCGTACCGCGCGGATGGTAAAAAAGAGGGCGAGTGAGAGGAATATAAGATAGATGCGCAGATCGAAGAAGGGATAGCTGTTCAATCGCAACAGGGGAAGAGCGAACAGTAAAAAAAAGGCCACGACGAGGTGGCCCTTCTTTCTCAGCATTTCCGAAAATCTACAAATCATTACGGATTAACGAAATCCGGCGTTCCTTGATGTCCCGGCGTGCCGTAGTAACCCGGCGTCCCCGGATATCCCGGCGTCCCCGGATAACCCGGTGTTCCCGGATAACCCGGCGTTCCCGGATAGCCCGGTTGAGATGCCAGTGTGCCCCCCAATTTCCGATATGCATTGATGAAGGCATTCTTAACCTGAAGATTACTCTCTTTTTTTATCGCTCTGCCGAGTGCCGATTTGGATTCTCTTGCATTTAATGCGCCAAGCGCATTCGCAGCGGCTATTCTGATCTGCGGGTGTTTTCTCTTGTTCCTCACCAGCGATATGAGCACCCGCACGGCTCTCTTCTGACTCCTACTGTTCTGCAACTGCTTGCCGGCAACCTTCTGAATGGCAGGAAGTGCCGTCTGGAGTGCATTGCTCCTCATATCACGGAGCACCTTGCTGTCGCCCTGCATCGGGCCCACGGAGATCCTCTTCACCCGTTTCGCAGAGCCATCCTCAACGGTGGCGACCAGAAAAACAGCTGTCAGCATGCATACCAGGAGCGTCAAACCTCTTTTCATACAACCCCCCTTTGATTCCTCAAATATCGATACTCCCGCTGATTCACAATCTCCCGAAATGCTCGGAAATGATTACCAGGTGACAACTGCATAATCGCCTCACTCGAGACAGCGGGGAAAAACGAGCATACTGTAAAAAGGTGATGTGAAAAAGTCAACTTTAATCTTTAACCTTGCCCCGCTTGGCCATAAAGAGATAATGCTTGATATAGGGTTGCAGGCTTTCGTGGAATGAGCTCAATTCTGCGCTTCCGGGGTCTTTAAGGATGGTATTCAGGCTCACCTTCGTGATATCCTCTTCACTTGTTTCGATAAGTATTTTGAACCGCTTGATGACCTCTTTGTCAACAGCATCTGACGCGAGCTTGTTCATTTCAGAACAGAGCCTCATGAGATTCGTCTTCTTCTTCGCTTTTCTCCTCTTTGCCGGTGATTTTTCACTTTGAGCCATGAAAGTACTTCTCCTTCTGAGCAAAATAATCGGCGATAGTAGAATGATATACCATCATTGTAAACACATTTTTTCAAAATTTCGGAGCACGACAAAACGCCGTTTCTGAAGTGCCCTCAAATATCGACGGCATCGCGCAGTCGAACCATCCGGTCACCGAGCTGATTGAAGGAGAGGATCAGGAACATCAGCAGGAGCGATGGCGGCAGGATGATCCATGGCGCATCGAAGATGAACTTTGCTCCCTCCTGGATCATCATCCCCCACGAGGGAACCGCTTGAATCGAAGCGCTCCCCCCGAGGCCGAGAAAGGTCAATGTCGACTCCATCATGATGCTGGCGGCAATGCCCGTCGTGAAGAGCGGGAGCAGGGAGGGGATGAGCGCCGGCAGGATATACAGAAGCGCGATCCTGCCGTACCCCGCGCCGATTGCCCGTGCGGCGAGAACGTAATCGCGATCCCGTATCTCAACAACCCGTGCCGAAATAAACCGCGCCACCGGCGCCCAGGTTCCGATAACGATGGCCATGACAATGGTTCGATACCCCTCGCCGAGAACAACCGCCAGGCCCATGGCCAGCAGGAGCGCGGGTATGGAGAGGAAAACCTCCACCACGCCGTTGAAGATGAAGCGCCCGCTCCTGCTCAAGCCGATGAAGAGACCGATGAGCGTTCCAAGGAGAATGCTCCCCAAACGGGCCAGCACACCGATGAGGACCGAGACCCGCGCGGCGATTAAACTTCTGCTCAGGATGTCCCTCCCCAGGAAATCGGTGCCGCAGAGGTGATCGAAACCCGGTGGGGTCGCACCGCTCATATCAATTTCGAAAGGAGAGAAACCGGAGAGTCCCTCCGGGAAGATTGACACGGCAATTATTATCACAATAATGAGCGGATAAAAGATTATCCAGACATATTTTTTCTTTATCATTGCTCAAAACCCCGATCCGGAAAACAGCCTGTCCGCACTACACGATACAGTGTGTTCAGACAGGGAACTAAAAAATGATTTTCAGACAGGATAACAGGATTAGATCAGTGAATAGTGATTAGTGATTAGTGATTATAACAGATAAAATTAAAGGGGAATAGCTCCACTAATAACTATTCACTGATAGCTGATAGCTTAAAAAAAATCCTGTAATCCTGTCCGAATCCTTACCGTTTCGTCAAAATAACAGAAACCTTATGGCCGGGGCACTGAAATGTGCACCGCGCCGATATCACCCCTCCGTATGGCCGATGCTCCTCTGCAATAGATCTATGACACCTCCCAGAAAGACGAAGAGGAGCGTGCCGAAGAGAATGATTCCCTGCATCACCGGCACATCCCGCTTGTAGAGCGCAACAATCAGCGTCCTCCCGATACCCGGCCATGAGAAGACCGATTCGGTAACCACCGCCCCGCCGAGATAGGCGCCGAAGTCGAGCAGCACAATGGTGAGCGCCGGCACGATGATATTCTTGAGCGCGAAGATGAGCACAACGCGGGCCTCCGGGAAACCGAGCGATCGCGCCGTCCTGATATACTGTTTGCGCAAAACCTCAATCATCTCATTCCTCACCACCCGGATAATCAGGGCAAGCGACCGGGAAGCGAGCGCAGCGGCCGGGAGGACCAGATAGGCGGGATTGAGCCCCTCCTTCCCCGAGGGAGGGAGCAGGTTGAGATAATACGAGAAAACCAGCGAAAGGAGAATACAGGTTACGAAAATGGGCGTCGAGATGAATACCGACGATATCCAGAGAATGGCCGTATCGGCTATCCTCCCCTGCAAGACAGCAGCGATGATACCGGCAGCGATTCCAAAAAGCGCAGCGACGAGCATGGCAACCGTTGCCAGGAGAAGGGTGGCGGGAAACCGCTCACAGATAATATCGATAACGGGAATACCGGAATAGATGGAGGTGCCCATATCGAGCCTGATCATCCTCGAGAGGTATACCCCGTAGCGGATCCAGAATGACTCGTGAAGCGCCAGCTCCTGGCGAATCTTTTCAATATCTTCGGGATTTGCATACTCCCCCGCGATGACGAGCGCCGGATCGCCCGGAATCAGATAGATCAGGGTATGGACAACGAGAACGGCCCCCAGGATGATGCCGATAAGCCCGGGCAGTTTTTTGGCAATCGCTATCATGTTGAATACCGAACAGAGCGTCGTGGCTCAACTCTATCCTCTTACACAGGATCGTCAACGCTTTTAAGGGAACTTCCGAGAAACGGGGAATATTCAACCCGAAAGGAAACTTTTTTCTCAATTCACCGGCCGGAATAACCGATCATTATGGAGAGCGCTGTCTATCCGCCACCGTGCACGGAGGAGAGTGGAGAAGATCATTCGGAAATAAAGGGTCAGAAACCATGTTCTGCAAAAAGTGCGGCATCAAACTCACTAATTCAAATTGCTTCTATGTTCCCATAAAGGGGAAGCGGGGGCATCGCTACTGCATCAAATGCGCCCGCGAAGAGAATATCATCACGCTGGTATAGCCCTTCCCCTTCATTGAAAAGACTAAAAGGAGCGCCCTATCCCCCGAAGGGGCTCTTCCTCACTGCATAGGTGTATTGAAGCACCTTCACTGACAAATCCGTCTTTCAAAAAAAAATTCCACACACACCCGAAGAGAGCAATACCGAGACATCAGGAGAATAATTCGAGATATTTTCAGGAGCACGCCTGCAGGTGATAACTTCTCAATATGCATCAACACTATCTCCTCTCCAATTGACAGAGAATCGGAATAATTAAATTGTAAAGCCGGTAATAATTCTTGACTATTTCAATAGCATCTCGTACTGTGCTCTATACAAGTTTGTTCTAAATAATATATTTAAATATTTTTATTTGTTAATTAAATTTATAGTTTGAATAGATATACGATGAAAAAGATATTAATTTCCGTAATAGCATTACTGTGCATCATCTCGACACATGCCTCCGCTCAGCCCTATTACCTGATAGAGCAGGAGTCACCCTATACGCTGAAGCAGATGGAGGCAGAGGGGAGCTTGATCTTCGGCTACGAGCACGGGCAGATCCCCGACTATCTGGCTATCCCGCACCTCTCCTTCGGAATATTCGACTGGCTGCAGATAGGGTCAGGGTTCTCCTACGTCTACTTTCAGAAGCAGGAGGTTATGCGGACTGCGGAGTATGATGTATCCCTGAAGGCGCGGATTTTCCGCGCACGGACCATGGACTTCAATCTCTTCGCGTACACGAAGTACCGGGAAGCGGTTGGCGATCTGGTGACCGTCCCCTACGAGGGAAGTGATCCGGACGTCATAGCGGTCGTCTCGCCGCGCGCAGACCAGGGCAAGGATTATACGGGTGGAATTACCGGCCGCGTGCTCCTCTATTCGTTCCGAAGGCCCTTCCTTCTGAACAATCTCGCGCTCATGTTCGGGGCGAATTACACCAGGACAGAGAACAGGGACTATTATGCCATTTCGACCACCACCGATGAGGGCTACAAGAACCGCATGTCCTTTTCTCTCACTCCCGCGCTCTTCTTCGGCCAGTCAACTCGCGGGAGAAATATATACTCGAAACCGGAGCCCCGAAAGAATTCGGTGATGTTCGCCGTCGAGAACAGGTTCACCTACTGGTCCCAGATAGGCTCGATGTACGATGTAATCCCGCAGGTCAACTGGCAGCTTTCGCGGTCAAGCGCCGTCTTCGCCGGCGCATCGATACCCGTCAATCGCGATGAGGTCTATAAATTTTACGTCGGAGCCAGCTATCGTTTCTACTTCTGGTTGTGCGCGAGCATTGAGACGGGCCCTGAAGAGTTTTCTCCTGACGGAGACGGCAGCAAAGACCTGCTCAATATCTATCCGAAGATAAGCTCGAGAAAGCCGATACGGAGCTGGAAGATTATCATCTCCGATCCCTCGGGAAGCCCCTTCAGGATATTCAGGGGAAGAGGAAAATGCCCCCGCAGAATAAGCTGGAACGGCAGGTCGAGAAAGGGGGAGATCGTTGAGAGCGCCCAGGAGTATTCCATCAGGATAATCGCCCGCGATGTGAACGGAAATATAGACGAGGGCACGAATGAGTTCAGAACGGGAATACTGTTCGAGAAGATAGAGGGCGGCTACGATGTCAAGATTATCCTCTTCAAGACCGACGAGGTGCAGATTCAGAAGCAGTACCGTTCCGTCCTCGATAAACTGGCGAAATATCTCTTAAACCGGAGATACCGGCGGTACCGGGTGGAGATACAGGGGCATACGGACAACCGGCTGAGCAGGGAGCATAACCTGAGACTGTCGAATCAGAGAGCGATCAGCGTGCTCAACTATCTCGCCGGGAAGGGCGTTCCGCGGAAGCGATTGAGCTACAGGGGATTCGGAGAGACCAGGCCGATCGCAAGCAACCGCACCGCATCGGGACAGCGGAAGAACCGGCGGGTCGAGTTCGTTTTAACAAAGTGATGCGGGGGGGAGCATCGCGGCGGGAAGCCCAGTATGACGGGAAGATGAGGAAGTAAAATGAAAAAAACCATCTATTTGCTGATATTCATATTATTCTTTTCACTCTATTCCTGCGAGGAGATCGAGGAGTATCCCTACTACATAAAGTATACCGGTATAGATTTTCTGATAGTTCGCTATTACTGGACAACCGGAGGAACGGATCTCGATACCCGGACGGCCATAGTGGATCCCAACAGAAATGTCGATGTGGGATGGGCCCGGGCGGCAACGGATGAGGAGTTCCTTGTGTGGGGTGGGGATAATGTTGGCGTCGGATATGAGGCGGTGCTCATCAACCTTCGGCAGCTCGCCACCGAGTATCCCCGAGAGGGAGTCTTCGATATTCGCATGAGGGCATACTGGTATGCTGGTATAGGTACCGGAGAGATAAAAATCGAGTTCACCGGATATGACGGCGGCAAGATGGTCAAAAGCGGATACAACTGGGTCAATGAAGGGGGCGTTCAGCTCGATCAGGTTGAGGTTGTCAGAAACATAGCAACGGTTTCTCACAGCAGCGACGGCGAAGATGCCGGGATTGCCCGGTACCATGTTCAGGCGGAGGAGCTCGAAATCCTCGATCCGTAGCGGGAACTTTTCTTGTAAAATCTCTTTACACACCGATCACTGCTTCAAAAAGCGTACAATTCGTGCGAAGATGTTCAAGATTAACCGTCAGTCGAAAGGGCACCGGTATAATTGTCCGGGAAATCTCAACCGTGACGAACACTATAAACAATTACACTAAGGCGGATCATAATACTTACCCGTGAGGAAAGTCAGTCCGGGACAGGACGGCTGACCTTTATCGCTGTCCATTTCGATTAATTATTACCTCACCTCCTCAATTTTGCAACCGGTTGCAAAATCGGCACGATTCATGTTCGTGTTACATCTCCTCTCCGTGTAATTCTCATGTGACATGTTTAATTGGCCCGCCGGGCGGCCCAATTGGCGTGAAGCGGGTATCAGTGGAAGCGTATAGTGTACGAGCGAGTGTATTCGTAGGCGCGGGTGTACGGGCGGGTGTACACCCGCCCGTACACCCGCCCCGGCATGTATCAAAAGATACTAAACGGGCATTGCCGTATATGTAACGAACGAAATGTTTACATGAAAGACTACTCATCCTCGTATGCAGTCCAGCCAGGAGCATCACAATCACCGTCAATTGACACCGTGTACTTTTTATCCTTCTCAGCACCTTCCAAAACTTCATCAGTTTCCCACCATTGGGTACCAGCACCAAGTTCTTCAAGCCAGAACATTTTATGGTCTCCCGAAATCTCCTTGTAATCAGAATATTCACCAACACCCCATGGCCCCTCCCAATTGGTGTTTCCAAATTTTGCTTAGTATATAACACAGCCGTTAGTATCATTGTATATTCGGAGTTTTGGATCATCCTTACTGTCATCATCACAGAGCATTCCCATTGTCGAAAAGGCAAAAACCAGAACAAGAAAAGCTTCAACAGTCTCTTGAATTTTTACACAAAGGTGTTGCACTTAATTGTTGAATCTAAGTGTTATAATAAACGTCAAAAATCGATTTTGTTTAAGAATAAACAAAACGAACTCGTTTTAATAATCTAAAATTGTCAAACAGAATATTCGGTTTTTTTATCACCCCCCTCCCGCGCGTAATAAAAACTCCCCCGGCTCAGGTAATTGGTTGACACCGCTCCTGCGAACCGGTAACATGCATGAATTTACATTCCATGATAGTGGGTACATTACTGTTTATAGTCTTGTTATTATCGCCGTTATGCGAAATCGGTGTAAAAAATAAGTTGCGGAGATCAAATTATTGCTGATTGCGTATTAACAATGTGTTCGGAGAGGATAACAGGATTACATTAAAGGAGCAGTGTTCATTGATTAATAACGGGTGCCATGCAACAGGAATATCCAATCACTATTCACTGTCGGTTATTCACTTATAGCTGATAACGGATAGCTGCTATAACGTCCTGCCAATCCCGTCAAAAAAAATCTGGATATTTCAATACCGAATGATGAAAAATGGGAAAATGATGAAAAGTCTGCCCCGTATCTGTTTTTTCGGCTGCGGGTACATCACCGCGAAGCACTCAAAGCTGTTGAAGAAGCTCTATCCGAAGATCGAGCTCTCATACGCCGGGCGCGAACCGGCAAAGGCAATAGAGTACCGGGACCGTTTCAGGGGCGCTTTCGCATTCGACACGTATCACGAGGCGGCGCAATCGGACGCGTTCGATATCGCCTTCATCGCCACGCCGCACGCCTTCCACGCCGAGCTTGCCGTGCTCGCCGCGCAAAACGGCAAGCATCTCATCATCGAGAAGCCGATAGCGAGAAATCTCAAAGAGCTCTCGGCGATAGAGCGCGCCGTGAAACGGAATCGGGTACGGTGCACGGTGGCGGAGAACTACCTCTACAAGCCCTTTATCCGGAAGGCGCGGAAATACGTTGACGGCGGCTTCATCGGGGAAGTCCTCTGCATCGAGCTGAATAAGACCAGCCGGGACACCGTTACCGGCTGGCGAACCGACGCCGAGCTGATGGGAGGCGGCGCGCTCCTCGAAGGGGGCGTACACTGGGTGAATCTTCTCGTCTCGCTCTCCGCTTCAGAGCCACAGGAGGTTGTCGCCTTCAAACCCGACGTCAGGTACGATACGGCTGTCCCCTTCGAAGACACCGTCCTCCTCACTGTCCGGTTCCGAAACGGCGTTATCGGAAAACTCCTTCACTCCTGGCGAATACCGAATACGCTGCGGGGGGTGCGCCTCTCCAAAATTTACGGCTCGGAGGGGGTCATCACCTTCGAGAGCAACGGCCTCTTTCTCTGGGTCGCCGGCCGGAAGAAGAGAATTTCCATCAATCCCGTCGACTTCCTCGGCTTCAAGGGAATGCACCGCGCCTTCATCGAGCGCTACATGAGCGGCGAGCCGTGGGAACCGTCTCTCGAGAGAATACGAAGCGAGCTCCAGCTCATCGAACTGGCATACCGATCATTTCATTCAAAACGCGTCGAGAGGATTACATGACAGTAGACATTTCGCTGCTTATCGTTTCGATTCTCATGCTCTGGTTCGGCGCCAGGTATCTCGTGGACTCGGCGAGCAGAATCGCCGGCACGCTGGGCGTTTCGGACCTGGTCATCGGATTGACCATCGTCGCCTTCGGCACCTCCGCCCCCGAATTCGCCGTTACCGTCGGCGCGGCCATGAAGGGAAAGGCCGATATCTCGGTGAGCAATATCGTCGGATCGAATATATTCAATCTCGGCTTCATTCTGGGAACGGTCGCGATTGTCAGGGTGATAAAAACCTCGCGGAAGCTTGTGTATCGCGACGGGATCTTCATGATCGGCATCACCTTCATCCTCCTCTTCTTCTTCCGCGATCTCTTTCTCTCGCACCTCGAAGGAATAATACTCTTCTCCCTCCTGTTAGGATATCTCGTGCTCCTCTTCTATAAAAAAGAGCTGCTCGAGGAGGAGGATATAATACGCGAACGGGCAACATGGAAGGATATCTTCATCCTGCCCCTGAGCATCGCCGCGGTTGTCGGCGGAGGCCACCTGCTCGTCGAATCGGCATGCTCATTAGCGCGGGTGCTCGGCATCTCCGAGTGGGTGATCGGGGTGACTATCGTCGCTGCCGGAACCTCGGCGCCCGAGATGGCAACGTCCATCGCCGCAGTCGTCAAGGGGAGGCACGGGATGTCCGCGGGAAATCTCATCGGCAGCGATATCTTCAATATTCTCGGCGTTCTCGGCCTCGCCGGCATCCTGAACGAGCTGAAGATAGTCCCGCAGGGATTTAATTCGCTCCTGATGCTCTCGGGAATGGTGATTCTGGTTATTATCTTCCTCCGCTCGGGATGGCGGCTCTCGCGCTTCGAGGGAATCATCCTGGTCACCATCGGCCTTATCCGGTGGGTCTTCGATTTTATGAAGTAGCCCGCCTCGGCTTTTTAAGCCGGCCGCATATTCCGCAGTGACAAAAAAAGGAGCTGCCGGCAGGCAGCTCCTTTTTTCAGCAATAATTTCCAGTACCATTGACGGTGACCTCCTTCGCCGTTACAGCAGCTCCCTCCCCCCGGCTCATTGAATCGAGCTTCTCCGCTTCCTTTACACCGAGCCCCAATCCCTTCGCAACCCGCGTGCAGTAATCGGGATGATTATGATAAAGGAACCTCTGAAAAATTCGGTTATTGAAATGCCCCGTCAGCTCAGTTTCGGGGAATTACGAATTTGTGAACAGCCGATTGCAGATTGCGGCGTGGCCGCTCAATAAACCGGCTGTCCGATGTAATTGCCGGGAGGGCCGTATCGGCAGACCAGAATATCGTATCCCCCCGCCGTCGCAAGGGCGCAGCCGACCTGCCGGGTGTTTTTCCAGATGATCTGCGTATAATGCCCCACATCGGCCCAGTTTCCCGATGTGCTCACACGGGGAAAGGTTCCCACCGTGAAATACCGCTTCTCGGCGCCCCAGGAGTCGACCATCTGCGCGTAGCTGTAGTAGCCGGAGGTTCCCATCCAGAGGTTCTCCCCCTCTCCCGGGCGGCTGCTGTTGCTGCTGTGAACGAGGGAGCGCCCCCCCATGCGTGCCAGATGATCGGCCCATCCCCGGGCGTGCGAAGCGAGCTGATCCGACCATTCGAGCGGAGGAATGTTCAGCTCGGCCCGGTACCGGTTATGCGCCGCCAGGATATCATCCTTCATCAATCCACGGTTGGCCTGCTCCACGGACCCGTTCGGGAACAGGATGATACCGCTCGCCGCGAAGACGAGAAACGCGATCATGGTCAGAAAAAGTCGGGATAATCCTTTCATATGCGAACCTCCTGCATGTCAGTGTGTCGAGTGGAATCTTAAAAATAAGCGCTCGCCTGGGCATAGACTCCCCAGAAGTACTCATACCGCCAGCTGCGTACGGTGATATCGGTCCCCTCTTCGAGCGTGCGCGGTGTGCCATCCTTCTGGTCGAGGTAGCTCAGGTCACGCTCCAGTGTGGTCTTGTTGTTCCATATCGAGATGAAAAGATTGAAGTCGCCGCCGATCTCAATCTTCACATGCCCGGTCACAAAACGGAGCGCCACCTGGCCCACCGTCGAGGCCGTGAGATTGGTCATCGGATAACCAAAGTGGGGATCCAGATTCATGTAGGAATTTTCGAGCCGGTTAATCCCGACAATTACCGGGAAATAAAACTCGAGGTAGAGATTATCGAGGAAGAAGAAGCGGTTGTGAAATCCGTATATCAGGTTATAGACGCGATACTTTGAATACATGAGCGCCGAGGGCACCTCCGGAAGGCCGGTGGGAATGTCCTCGTGCCCGATGGTTATATCGACCTGTGTCGGCGACTCATACTGAATATACTGGAATCCGAAATCCCAGCTGTAGCGGGAGAGGGAGCCTCCTTTCACGAGCTTAATCTCATAAAGCCTGAAAATGGTATACCAGTTCACCTCGTCGCCGATATTCAGCACCAGCTCGTCTCCCGTTTCAGGATAATAGTAGAGGGGATCGCGATCGTCGCTTAACGTTCGCCTGACACCGTTCGATTTTATATTTCCCCTGAATTTCCTGAACACCGCGCTTGTTTTTATGGCATAGCTCCCCAGGTGAATTCCCGCGAAAACACCGAGCTGACGTGCCAGCGGATCTTCCTCCTCGCGCATTTCCGGATCTTCTTCGAAATCCATAGCCTCATTGACTTTATTGGTGAGATAACTGGCCCCCGCCTCAAGAAAAAAAAGGCTCGCTTTGACCTCAAAGCGCTTGAGAATGAAGGGCTGTATGCTGTGATCGAAGGGTGTATCGAGCCCGAAGTCGGTAGCATACTTCATCTGCCAGTTGTAATATCCGATTCCGGCACTGGCGGTTATGACGGCATCGTCATCGGGGCTTTCCCGATCGCTGCAGATTCCATTGCCGGCAGAGAGCTCGAGAACAAAAACAAAAGCAACAAGAATCATCAATGCCCGAATAACGTTTTGCAACATAATGAATTCCTCTATCCTTTTCTTTACAATATATTTCAGCATGCTCACACCTCTCCCCACTGGAAGTGGGATTGTTGAAGAAAGAATTTTTTTATACAACCTTTTTTTTTCGGGTCTATTCAAATATTTCATAGGAAATGATTCTTCAACAACAAACAGGATTGCCAGTGTGGAATACCGGTTTTTCGAAAAGGGCAGAAATAATTAATTGCAAAGAGCTCCCTGTTTCGCAATAATGAGAAACCCGGGAGGTTGAACCGTCTCCTGGCCGGAACAGTGTGTGCTGCGATACCATAACAGGGCAATTATGGAAGAGAAAATCACCTTCAGAAGAATTCGCCGAGAAGAGATCCTGAAAATCAAACCACTCTGGTTGAAGCTCAACGATATGCATCACCGGGAATCGGCTCACTTCAAGGACTTCTACTCCTCCTTCACTTTCGAAAAGCGCATATCGAAATTCGGCACGCTCCCGGAGGAGAAGCTCTTCATCGAGACGGTCGAAAAGGGGAACGAGCCGATCGGGTGCTGCATCTCCACCATTGACGATAAACAGATCGGCGAGATTGATTCTCTTTACATTGAAGAGGAGTATCGGAACAGGGGACTCGGCGGGAAGCTGACGCGGAACGGCATCGCCTGGCTCAGGGCACGGGGGTGCGGGAGAATCGCGGTTGCCGTCTCGCACGGGCACGAGTCGGTATTCCCCTTTTACGAAAAGTACGGATTCTATCCGCGGCTGACCTCTCTTGAGCTGCGGGATTGAAGCGAGATAAGCTTCATCCATGGAAGAACCGAACAGCACACGACGCTCATGTACCGGAGAAGGGTGATGATATATCATGCCGAATCCCGAGACGCCCTGCACGGTTAACCGAGAATGAAAAGCGAGAACGCATATCTGGTTGAGAGAGACCGCATCCGGGAGAATTTAAATCAGTATACACGAAGAGCCTATCAACTGCTCCCCGGCACTGATAAACCGAATATACTCGACATCGGCTGCGGATCGGGCGTTCCGACGCTGGAGCTCGCACGGCTCTCCAACGGCAGCATCCTGGCCATCGATATAGACCGTGAGCTCATCGAAATCCTCCGGGAAAAAATTGATGCCGCCGGACTTGCGCACCGCATTCGGGCGGAAGCCCGGTCGATCCTTGATCTTGATTACCCCGATCAGAGTTTCGACATCGTCTGGGCCGAAGGATCGGTATACGTCATCGGCTTCCGGAAGGGCCTCAGCGAATGGAGGAGATTCATCAAACCGAAAGGATTTCTGGTGGTTCACGATGAGCTGAAGGAGATGATCGGCAAGCTCCGCGCGATACCCGAGTGCGGATACGATCTTCTCGATCGCTTCGAGCTATCGGCAGATATCTGGCGGGAGGAATACTACGGCCCGCTGGAGGAGCATATCCGCGCTCTTCGAAAAAAGTATGGCGGCGATCCGGAGATGCAGAAGCTGATCGAGAAGGAGGAGCGTGAAATAGATTGGGCGAAGAGGAATCCCGAGCGATGCGCCTCGGTATTTTTCGTTATGCGGAAAAAATAACATGAAGGGAATCCCGGGATAGAAAGCCGCTCGATTGAGATCATTCCTCATTCACCCGCCGCGGAGAGGAGAATTCAGCCGAGCCTGCACCTGCCGGTTTTCAGCCTGGAGGGAAAAGGCCGAAATCAGCACACTGCACCGATAGTTATCGGTTGATAGTTATCGGTACTGAGCTAACGGATGCCCGCAACCGGAAAAGCATCACCTCGGTATAACCGGCAGCTCAATTCTTGACGCGCTTTTCCCTCCCCGGTGGAAGTAGAGTGTTGTCGGTTTCGTATCGCCGCCGTCGGACCTGAGGGCAGGATTCAGCTCAAAATTTCCCGCATCCACACCGGCAAGGGCAAGCCGGATTCTATGCCCCTTTTTGAAAAGCCAGGCCATGGGATAGAGATCGAATCGGAGCTCTATCACCTTCCCTCCCTCAAGCGGACTGTTCACGTATTTTCCCCGCTCGTATCCGTGCCAGGGGAGATCGGGCTTGATATCCACTGCCCCGTTTACCTGTCTGTCATCGGGGTAGAGGGGATGCCAGCCGGCGCGCATCTGCCCCTCCGTCACGTACACCGATTCACCCTTCTCATCCACATCGCAGATATAGGCAAAGACATCGGCATCGGGCTGATCGGATGAGAGGCGCAGGTTGACTATCGGGTGGCCGGTCACCTCCACGTCACCGGCGAGCGGCTCCGTTTCGTAGATAAAGCACTTGCGATCATGTTCGGTACGCCGCATGAGCTCGCGGGAGGGCTTCGTCATCACCCACCGGTTCAGCTGCGGCTCCCCGTAGTCAGAGGCGTGGGTGAAATCTATCGCGTAGGTGTCCCTCCCCTGCGGGGGAATCTTCTCATCCAGCGTGTTCGACGATCCGAAATAAAACATTCTCACCTGCTGGCGCTCGAGCGGCCACTCCCTTTCCTTTCGCCAGCCCTCATGGGCGATATAGATATAGACCGGCTTCTCCCGGTCGAGACCGTTCTTCTTCCCTTTGAGGTAATAATCGAAGAAGCGGAGGGTAACGATAAACTGCTGATCTCCCCACTCCCCCTCATAGCTCAGGTACTCCCTGTAGGGATCGATGATTTTGGCAACCGGTTGATGAAAACGGGGGCCGATGAACAGATAGGCCGGATTGCTCTCCTGTATCGTGCTGTGGAGCCTGATGGTCCCCTTCAGAAATCCGTCGAACCACCCGCCGATATTCAAAACGGGGATTCCGCTCTCTCGAATCATCCGGGCCATATATCCGGGGCCGGTTTCATAGTAATGAATGGAACCGTACGTCGCCGACAGCGAATCATCAAAATAGGGATATTGTTCGGTGACAGTATCGGGACGGATGTTCTTCAGATGCTCCATCGTCGCGCGATAGTAGATGTTTTCTCTCCGCGCGATGCCGTCGGAGTACTGCGGCTTTCCATCGTCGGTGAATCGTCGCGGATCATTTCTCTCCCTGACCGGAATCTCATCAACGATGTCCCCGTCCTTATCTTCATCCACAACCGGCGTACAGGGAAGCACGGGAATGGATCTCGCCGGCTCGAAGGCGTTGTGATTGACATCCTGCAGGAAATCGCTGTACAGCTTCAGCCAGCTTACGGCGGTGATGCCGCCGGGACGGTTCGCCCCGGTATAGGTTTCCGCCATAATGAGCGCGGGAGCGATGCATTTGAGGGCCGCCGGTTTCCGTGAGGCCACCGCCCACTGTGACCATCCGTGATACGATTGGCCGATCATGCCGACATTCCCGTCGCACCACTCCTGGCGGGCAATCCAGTCGACAATCGCCTTCCCGTCTTTCGCCAGCTGCGGGTCCAGGGGGATGTGCACGCCGAAGGAGGCGCCGGTTCCCCTCATGTCGGCGATAACATAGGCATATCCCCGTGCGATGAGCTGCCGTGAGATTCTCTTCACCGAGGCGTCGAATACCGGGCCCCAGGTTCCCGTATACCATTTCGAAAGTACCTTCATCCAGAGGGGCATATCGAAATAGACATTCGCCCGATTATACGGGGAATACTCGAAGATGACGGGGAACTTTCCCCTTTCAGGTCCCTCTGCGGGAATATACACATCCACGGCAAGCCTCACCCCATCACGCATGTTCAGATAGAGGCTCTGTTTCGTGTAGCCGGTAAACTCAACCGGCGATACGGCATCGGGATCAAAACCGGGGCTTGATGATAATTTCAGATCGGGCGCATCGCGGAGGCACAGAAGAATCCCGCCGAGGCAGATAATCCCAATCAATATCAGTACGGTATACATCCCGATTTTCTTTATCTTTGTTCGCATGACGATCCCTCCAGGGTATCTTTCCTGCTATCAGGATATGTCAACCGGCCGCGGACAACAGTTTTACACTGAATGTACCCGTTATTTCATATGTAATACCGACCGGCAACCATCTCATATTCATTCAAATTTTTAAATGTGTCAATGAATATATCAAAACTGATATTGAAGGATGTCCACGACTGATGAGCTCTTCTGCCACAATGCAAGGGGAAGGAGAAATACCCGTTGTGAACACTCTCTACAAAAAAGTGATTTTTTTTGATAAAAAAATACAATAATATTGCTAAATTAAAAATTCCTGTAATACTACCCTATGATACTACAGATACCATTTACAGGTAGCAACCGGTACCTTTGTAGTTCAACTCTCGTATTCTCATTATTCACCCCATTTTATTTTTGGGAGGAGTTTATCATGAAAAAATACCTCTTTTCTTCTCTTATCGCATTCATTGTTGCGGCACAGCCGCTTTTCGCTGCCGGTGACATACTCATCGGCGTGAAGGCCTGGTACGCCTCCTGGGACCCGCTCTATGTCGATGTGGGCGATGACTTTCCCGAAACGGGATGGCAGAATATCGAGACCGGCAGGGGAATGTTATATGGCCCGAGCCTCGGCATCGGTCTCACGGACAACATCAACTTCAGCGTTTCGTATCTCTTCGGCACGCTTCGAGCCCAGTATCAGAAGGACTATACCGACATCGCCGCCGAAAATAAGACTGAATATGATTACTACAAAATAGGCACGGCCGAGGTTTCGAGGCAGGATCTGGACATGGCCCTGAGCTACAACACCTCCCCGACCTTCAAGGTATTCGCCGGCTTCAAGTATCAGCCGGCGGAATTCAAGCTCAAGAGCGCCGGAACCGACTGGCAGACGGCGGATCCTTCCGGCACCGATGTGCTGCGGCTCGAAAGGCACAAGTTCAAGCAGAAAATATACGGACCGGCTATCGGCATCGGCTTTACCTATCCCCTGGCAGACATCGTTGCCTTTACTGCCAACATAGCACTGCTGTACTTACAGGGCGACTCCAAGATGACACTAGAAGGGGTAACCTACGACGACATTCCGGCGTCAACGATAGAGAACTCCTATGAGGATAAATTCACCATTGACATCACCGGAATGGGCATCAATGTGGAGCCGTCGCTCGTTGCTCTCCTGAAGGAGAAAGTCGTGCTGGTGCTGGGATTTCGCTATCAGTATCTCAAGATAACTGCCGAATCCAATTACTTCGATTCAACACTCGGCGACAAGGAGATCGACGATCTCAACGACCATTATTACGGCTTCTACGTATCGGTGCTGTACAAGCTGTAGCAAAAGGCGCTTCACTTAAGAGCCATTCACAATTGCGCCGATGAAGGGCCCCGCCGTTTTCATCTCCCTCATAAAGAGAGGAGCGTGGGGAGCCTTTGTATGCCATTTATACATCGTGATTCCCGGAGAGGAGTGGGGATGATGATACCCATGACGGGATAGAGGCATGAGGCGGTGAAACGTGCTTCGAATCTCAGCGGGGAAACATACGGCAGCTCCCGTTACCATCGCCGTGGATGGATGCCCCTCGAACCAGAAGCCTTCGCTGCGGCGATGATTCTCGATGCATTCAGGCACATCGATCGCGTTCCGGATTGAATCAGCTCATTTTAAAAAATTAGAGCTTGCGAACCTGCTGCGGGTACAGTAAACGTGGCCATCAGGGTATGCATCATTTATCACCGGCAGAAGGTCCTATGAAAATTCAGATGGAATCGATAGGATATGTCAAAACCGATGCGGCAACCGTACCGAGGCACTGGAGCGTGTCCGATGCCGAGGGGGAGCTGGTAATCGACATGGCCTATTCAGCAGGTCTGGCAAATATCAAGCCGGGACAAGAAATAGTGGTTATTTTCCATTTTCACAAGAGCGGGAAGTTCAATACCGCCTCTCTCAAACAGACGCCGCCGCACCGGCAGGAACCGATCGGCGTCTTCAGCACCTGCTCTCCCTTCCGACCCAATCCCATCGGGATGTCCGTGCTTACGGTTACCAGCATTGAGAAAAACGTTATTACCGTTAAAAGACTGGATATGCTCGACGGGACACCTATTCTCGATATCAAACCCTATATCGATGATCATCAGGATTGTCCAAGCTATGAAGGGAACCGGCGTCCCGGCACGCCGTGAAAAAAATCAGCCTTATACCAGCTTAAATCCTTATCCTACAGCCAGCCGCCGGGGTTTTTGCCGATTTTCCCCTCCCACTGCGCCATCGCATTCCGGAGCTTTTCGGCCACTTCCGGATAGGTGTTGATCACGTTATAGCTCTCGCTCCTGTCAATCGAGAGATCGTAGAGGAGCGGCCACCGGTTACCCATTATCTTGCCCGCAAGAGCATCCGGCACGGCGGCGGTATCCAGCGGAACGGAATACACGTACCGGTTCGTTTTACGGAGATATTTCCATCTCCCCATACGAATCCCTTCGAGCTCATTGTAATGGTAGAAGCAGAAAATATCGTGCGGGGTCTGCTTTGCCCGCCCGGTGAGGAGCCCCGAGATATCCTTTCCGTCGATGATGCGATCCCCGGGAGGCTTGAGCCCTGCCAGGGCGAGCGCGGTCGGGAAGAGGTCGATGTTCATCGCCGGCTCGCTGCAGACGCTCCCGCGCGGGATACGGCCCGGCCATCGTGCAATAAAGGGCACGCTGAACCCCCCTTCGTAGCTCTGCCCCTTCCTCCCCCGCAGGGAGCCCGGGTTCCCCTCATACCAGCAACCGTTGTCGCTCGTAAAAATGACGAGGGTGTTTTTCTCAAGGCCCCGTTCCCTGAGACAGCGCAGGATCTCGCCGACGCTCCAGTCGATCTCCTCTATCACATCGCCGTATTTGCCCCCGCGCGATTTCTTCTCGAATCGCTCCGACGGGAAGAGCGGCTGATGGGGAAAGGTGTGGGCGAAGTAGAAGAAGAAGGGCTTCCCCTCCGATTCCCTGATAAACCGTATCGCCTCCTTCGTGTACAGGCCGGTGAGCCGTGCCTGATTCAGACCGATATCGGCTTCCAGCATCTCCTCGTTCCGGTAGAGGGCACAGGGCCACATGTCGTTGCTGTGGGGGACACCGAAGTAGTCGTCGAAGCCGTGGCGCCGGGGATTGAATTTCGAATCCTTGCTGTAATCGCCGAGATGCCATTTCCCCACCATCCCGGTTCTATATCCCGCGACCTTGAGCGCCTCGGCAAGGGTTATCTCCCGCGGAGAGATGCCGGGCGCCACCTCTCCCCCCTTTCTGAGATCGGCGATACCGAGCGCACCGAAAACCTCGCCCAGCTTCCGCGGCAGCCACGCGGTAATCGGCTCGTCTTCCGGAAAGGGATTGTCGGTTATGCCGACCCGTATCGGGTATCTTCCCGTCATAAGACCCGCCCGTGACGGCGCGCATATCGGATTGCAGGAATAGAAGTCGGTAAAGCGCACGCCGTCACGGGCGAGGCTGTCGATATGAGGCGTTCGAATGGCACGGCTCCCGTAGCATCCCACATCACCGTAGCCGAGATCATCGGTGTTGATGATGATGATGTTCGGCGGCGATCCTGAAATACCTGCCCGCCTGATGAGCTTGCCGACGTCGTTCATCGAAAGAGCCCCGGCTTCCTCTTCTCCCAGAATGCCGTAAAGATACCTTATGCCGGAAAAACCGAGCACTGCCGAAGCGGCGATGAGCCCATTCTGAATGAACTTTTTTCTGGTGACGGCCGATTGAGAATTGTCAGATGACATCGTATGCCTCCTTTATTCTTTCCATCTGAATCCGCTCAGTGCGAAGAGCAGCACATTGGTGCCGTAGAATACCCATATAATCCGATATATCATCTCCGAAATATCACCGATGCCAATGTTGTAAATCTCTCCCACAATCTCCGTCATATACCAGCAGGTGGCGGCCAGGGCGGCAAACCACGCATTGATCCTCGGATAGAGCTTATAGCGCACCGTTTCCCAGGCGAACCATGCCGTGGTGCAGAAGAAGGCGGTGTAGATGGGGCCGATGACCGTATGGCCGACCCGCGCCATATCATCCCAGAGAATGAAAATCGCAATGACCGCCGATCCGTAAATGACGAGGGGGAGCCATATCTTTCCCGGGAGGGTCTGATCGGGATACCGCTCCTTCCAGGAGGACCTGAAGTAGGGGAATCCCCGGCCAAGGCGGATTATCAAAACGATATGAGCGAAAATGGACAATACGCCTCCCACCATAAAGAGAGGCGAGTCCACCGGCACATCCGGATTGAGGCCGACGATGCTCATCAGGATATCCGTCGGGAGCATGAAACAGAAGGCCAGCAGGAGGAGCACCCGGTCACTCCTGTCGAGATAGTTCTTTCCGATGAGCAGCACCAGCACGAGGCAGAGAAGGGTGATGGTCGGCTTCGCCACGCCGGCATAGTAATTCCCCTCTATTTTGTAGAGATAAATCATCCAGTCCACGGCGAACATCGAGCCGGCAATAAAAAGGATAAGGCCGACTATTCCGAGCACCCATTTCAATTTCGCCTTTGAAAGAACTTCTCCGGTGAGATCATAGTATGAATCTGCATTGGTGTTTGCCATGATCATATCCTCCAATAGGCAGCTGCGTTATAAATAGTATTTTTATTGAATTATAAAACCGGTAGTTTCCAGGGTATTCCCCAGTATATCTGCCAGCATGTTACTCCACAGATGGATTTCTTAATCAAAAGGTAATTAATGTAACGATAGTTATCGGTATCATTATTTCTATCAAACAATTGTCGTAAAATTATATCGATATATTTCCTGACAGCACATGCAATAATACGCGAAAATGACATCTTATATAATTTCCGTAAATCCAGACAGTATTCATATTCGTACTCATTTAAAGCAATATGAACTTTATGCCAGTTCTCTTGTATATCTCTGTCCTGATATTTTATTCGGGAACAGGATTGAAGCATATTCTGATTAATTCTCAACATCTTCTGCATAAGATGCTTTATTATCAGATTCCTCGATTTTCCGGTTACTCTTACTGCCCTGTCCAGTATTGTCAAAATATCCCTGTGAATATTTACGGTTGTTTCAACAATCATAATCGCCTCCTACCGATAACTATCTGTAGGTATAACGAACAAAACTGCTCGAAAACAAAGATTATGTCAAAAAACGGTTAAATCCCTGGCGTTATCGCGCATATCGCTACCCACTGTCTCGACGTTACAGCTTGTACAGAACCGAAAAGTGCACCCCGTAGAGCGCATCGCTCATGTCCTCAATCTTGTCATCGAGATTCTCCGGCGGCGTATCCCAGGTGCCGTCGTACTTGACGTACTGATACCTGAAGCCGAGAACGAGCACCAGGTTGATATCCTTTAAAAAGAGAAGGATGGCGGGATCGATGTTTATACCGTACCCCTCGAGGTCCATGGAGAGATCGAATTTACCATAATGAGGAGTGTCGAAATCGGATGCATAATAGTGCTCAGATCGATGTGATATATCCTGCTCACCCATCATGTAGAGAACCGACACATTGGCCGTGAAGGCGAAGAGCTCGCTCAGAGGAAACGAAAAGCCGAGACCGATGGCCGGCGAATAGCTCAACTGATCGAAGTCCATCTTGGTCCGCTCGACGCCGTCTTCACCGGTTCCGGTGACGAGCCATCGGGAGCTCGCCTGCTTCATCGTCATATCGACGGTCTGATACTTGAACCCAGCAAAGATCTTAAGCCAGCTCACAATTCGGAAACTCAGGGCGCTGTCGATGTCCTGACGGGTGATATCGTTCCGTGCCACGGTAAAGCGATCGTAGGTCGAGGAACCGTCGGATTCTTCCGCCCGGTACGACGCATCGAACTGAGACTCCATCTTCCCGTAGAGGTAGGCGACGCTCAGGCTGATATCATCGGTAATGAGAATGCCAAGGCTCGGCCCGAACAGCAATCCGTCCCCGATTTCCAGATGCTGCCATCCCATCCATGGAACCTCCTTTCCGACATCCTTGAGCACGGGATCCCAGTAGGCATACCATACCTTGGCGCCGACGAGCAGATCAGTAGCATGAGCAGTGGGCCAAAGCGTGAAAAAAGCACACACAATAATGACTATTAGTAGAGCAAACCTTTTCATTGAATCCTCCTTGTTTTTATTCCAGAAATCGAAATGTTAACAAATAGCCTCTTCCGTCATGAAAAAGGGGACTATCCCCGTGGCATGCCGCTTTTATGAATGTATGCACCGTCTTACCGATCTTCAATTTCAATCATATTCCTTTCATTCATCCTCCTTTAACCGTGCCCTTCAAGCCTCAAACCAAAGCTCCAGTTTGTCACGTGCCTGTCAGGCTCTCTCCTCTTTCCATGCCGTAATATCGGTGGCAGTACCGAGTATCTGGGTGGGCACGCCCTCTGCCGATCTCGCAAAAACCACATCCCGGCTATGGAGCCAGATCCACTCTCCGTCCTTCCGCTTCACCCGATAGTGTATCTCCCGCACCTCATTGTCATCCGCCTGTGCAAAAAAACGGTGATGTTCATCTACCGCATCCAGGTCGTCGGGATGAATTATAACCGGAAAAAGATTCGAGCCGAAATCGCGCACCTCTTCTTCGGTATAGCCGAGAATAGCAAGCACTCCCGGATTGGAGTAGATATTCCGATGCTCCAGCAGATCATAGACATATATGAGATTCGGTGATGAATCGAGAATCCGCTGCAGGAAAAACCTCGTTTCTGCGAGCCCTATCTCCGCCTGTTTTTTTGCGTCTATGTCGGTCATAACGCCCTGTATTCCCTTGAAATCATCGCCCTCGAAGATCGCCTTCCCCAGGGCTCGAAACCAGCGCACTTCGCCCGATTTCGAGATGCATCTAAATTCCGTCGGCTGCGGCTCGCCCCTCCCGACCAGGCGAGTAATTCCTTCGGCGAGGAGCGGTAAATCATCCGGGTGGGCAAACTCGGCCAGGGGCCTGCCGATCAATTCAGACGGCTCATATCCCATCACTTCGCTAACGGGACTCACATAGATAATGACTCCCCGCTCGTCTATCGAATAGATGATATCATTGATATTCTCAACGAGATCGCGATATTTCGCCTCGCTGTCAGCGAGGGCCTTTTCCGCCTCCTTTCTCCTGCTGATATCCCTCGTCGTTCCCTGGAAGCCGATGACAGATCCCTTCTCATCCCGTATCACCGAGGTGGACAGCTCTACTGATACGAGAATCCCGTTTCTGTCCGGCAATTCCAGCTCGTACTTTCCATTGCTCAATGGACTCACTTCCCCTTCAGCATCACTATCCCCGAGCATGTCCTGCAGTATCGACTGTGCCCGCTCTTCACCGGTAAAATCCGCCAGCGACTTGCCAATAATCTCCTCGGGCCTGAAACCGGACATCTTCTCAATCGAGGGGCTGATATACGTAACAATCCCATCGAGATTCAGGGCCCAGATAATATCCGATGAATTCTCAGCGAGAAGACGGTACCGCTCCTCGCTCCGCCGCAGCTCCTCATTGATCCGGGCGAGATCTTCGGTGCGCTCCCTGACCTCTTTCTCCAGCACATGACGATAGTTCCTCATGAGCTCCTCGGCATCCTTCTGCCTGGTAATATCCCGTTCCAAACTGAGCAGGTATGCCGGTTTCCCTTCCGCATCCCTCAGGAAGATTGCCGTGGTCTCGTCCCAGAATGTTTTTCCGGTTTTCCTGCTCTCATGCTGGTACTCCAAAATTCTCACCCGATTGGGATCCTGCTCCGCATCGTGCTCTATCTCTTCGAGGATAACCTGTTTCATCAACTCCTTCCGCTCTAAATCCATGTCATGCCCGAAAGGCAAACCGGGATATCCGCCGGGGGGGACCGCGAACAGCTTTTCGCTCTGTGGATTGCCGTAGACATAGGTAAAGGTTTTCAGATCGAGGAGGGCGATGCCGTAGGTTATATTGTCGAGGATACTGTTGAGGAATTCGCGGTTCTCCCTGAGCTCCTCTTCAGCCCTCCTCTGCTCGGTGATGTCGACGACTACCGTTTGTACGGCAGGCTTCCCCCGATAGTCGACAAGAAGGCTGAATATCTCAGTCCAGAGGACGGTGCCATCTCTTCGAACAATTCGGAATTCAGAGCGTTCGGGCACCTTCTCGCCTTGCAATCGGGAACGATATCGTTCCAGTGTCTCATCCCGGTCTTCAGGATGAAAATAATCCCATAAATCGTTGATGGGTTTATTAATAATCTCTTCGAGTGGTATACCCAAATACTCGGATATTTTCCGGTTGGCGAAGACGAAATTTCCTTCCTGAAATATTATCAATCCCTGGAGGGAATTATCAACCAGCGTCTTATACGCCTCCTCCGCCCGCTTCTGCTCGGTGATGTCGGTCAGCACGCCATGAAGCTCCTTCGGCTTCCCCTCTTCGTAGATCATCCGCCCGGATACTCTGAACCAGCGCAACAGACCCTCTTTCGTAACGGCGCGGTATTCAGCGGCTCGATTGACATCCTCCAGGGAGCGCTGAAATCCTTCGATAATTCGCCGGCGGTCCTCCTCGTAGATAAAATCGATGAAGTTTTTTCCGATAATTTCATCTACAGTGTACCCGTAATAAGACTCAACAACGGGACTGATATAGGTAATGACACCATTCTCGTCGAGGGAGCATATGACATCATTGAGGTTCTCGACCAGATCGCGATAGCGATGCTCGCTCTCCCGCAATGATTCATCAGCTGATTTCAGCTCGGTGATATCGGTCAGCACGCCGCTCGTCCCCACGGCCCTCCCATCTTCATAGATGGTTCTCTCCGACAGGCGAAACCAGCGGATACGACCATCTTTCGTCACCAACCGATGCTCTACCGGTTTATGAATGCCCCTGAGCGAATTCCGGAAATACTCGATGGCGCTCTCCCTGTCATCTTCAACTATATATTCCAGAAAATTTTTCCCGATAATCTCCGAGGGGCTGTATCCGTACAGGGACTCGATAACAGGGCTTATATACGTTACAATGCCGTTCTCATCCAGCGAATAGATAACTTCATTGAGATTCTCGACCAGATCGCGATAGCGCCTCTCACCTTCGCGCAGTTGATTCTCAAGCGCGTGCCGGTGGAGAGCCGTTTCAATGGCCGAATAGAGATCGCTCACGCCGAGAGGCTTGACGAGATATCCGTAGGGAGCGGTTTCACGCGCTCTTCGAAAAGTGCCCTCTTCGGTGTGCGCGGTAAGGTAGATGACCGGCATGTCGAGCTTTCCCTTAATGTGCTTTGTGGCCTCAACACCGTCGATTCTCCCCTGAAGAGTTATATCCATTAGTATCAACTCCGGCATCAACTCTTCGGTTTTCGCTATCGCCTTTTCACCGGAGTTCACAACATCCAGAACCTCATAACCTATGCTTTCGAGCATTGCCTTAATGTCCAGGGCGATAATCGGCTCATCTTCTACCAGTAAAATCCTCGCAGAAGCCATCGGAAGAACCTCCAAGTAGAGTACTTTAGCGCACCTTGATAACCGAGATTCTATTTGCCATAAGGAAAATCCTTTCCCGTCTCTCATCCTCATGAATGTTGACAGAGGATCATGTCATTGCGAAGAACGCCAGATTCCTCGCGGATTTTTCCCCGAGAGAATTCGAGGGGCCCCGATGACGTGCTGTTCGTCAACATGCCCCCTCCCCGGTGCCGCACTAAACTCATTCCGCTGCCGGAGAGATCCGCTCTCTGGCAGTTTCAATAAAAATGGTTTAGTATAATAGACCATATTCCCTCCTGAGAGGAAATAGTGTATCAGAAACAAGCCTTTAATCAAACAATTATTGCCATACAATCCCCCGTAAAGCTCAGCACACATCCTCCGCACAGTTAATTGCCACGGAAACAGTGATGCGCAGCATATGCGGCACCTCAAAGGTTCAGAGAGAATCCTCTCATGTTCAGATGACAGCTGGGCTCGCCCGCGGCGATCATTCAGAATGAGTGCGTTACGTGTTCGTGTCGAGATGATAGGTAAAAAAATTACAAATGATCAATCGGAAGGAAAATCGATGAAGAAACGAGCCGGCGCATGTCATCATGAGGTCAATCAACCGCAGCATGTTATTCTCACATGAAATTTGCAGAACTCCCTGCCGGTTGCGATGTATTACTATCCCTTCAGGCTCCCGAACCGGTTTCATTCCACCCTCCCGCAACAGGAGAGATATCCGGGATACGGATCCATGCGAAGAACCCTGTGTATACGGACAACTGAACACTGTGTCAATTATGAATCATCATTAATTCATAACCGAACCCGCCGTGCAAGCCTTTTTTATGCATTCCTTGAAAGATGGAGAAGCAGAAAGGAATGCAGCATCTCTGAAGCCGCGGTGTTTTTCGATACGCTGTTTATCTAACGGAACATCGCTTGAAAATGCCGGTAGATCGCGTCCGCCTGCTTTTTGCTCTTCCCCTCGGCGATGATGCGGAACACCGGCTCCGTATTGGAGGGACGGAGATGCACCCAGCCGCCGATGAAATCCCCGTGCCGGAAGTCTATACGCAATCCATCAATCTCGGACATCTTCATCTTCTCTTTTCCGAACTGTCTCTTTATCTTCTTGAGAATCGTCTCCGATCTCTTTCTTTCTATACTGACCTTGCCCTTTCGCATCACATAGGCCGGAAGACTTTCCACAATCCGAGAAATCACCTCTTCTCGTGCGGCGAGCATCTCGAGCACGAAGGCAATTCCCACGAGGCTGTCCCGCCCGAAATGCACCTCCGGCGCAATTACGCCGCCGTTTCCCTCGCCGCCGATCCGTGCATGGAGGCGGCGCATGCGATCGACCACATGTATCTCGCCCACCGGCGTCCGGGTAACCGGAGCACCGTATCTCCCGGCGATATCGTCAACAGCCTTCGTCGTGGAGAGATTGACCACCACCCTGCCCGGCTTCCGTGAGAGGAGGTGCTCGACCACCAGGGCGATGGTATACTCCTCGCCGATGGGCCTTCCCCGCTCATCCACAATGGCGAGCCGATCAGCGTCGGGATCCTGGGCGAAGCCGATATCAGCGGATTCCGCTATCACTCGTGCCGAGAGATCCCCGAGATGCTCCGGGACCGGTTCGGCACCCCGCGGGAAGGTTCCGGTCAGATCGCAGTGAAGCGGGATGACCTGGCATCCCAGCCGATTCAGCAACTGCTGGGTTATCAGCGATCCGGCACCGTTTACCGAATCGAGAACGACTTTAAAATTTTTTCCCCGTATCCGATTTCCATCGATAGCCTGCAACACGCGATCGATATGTATCGCATCCGCGTCGGTGAAGAAGTGAATGGTGCCGATCCGGTTCCACTTCTGGTAGGTAAACGATCCCTCCACGAGGCGGAGAAACCGCTCCATCTCGCGGGCATTCAGAAAAACTCCCTTCCGACTTATCAGCTTGAAGGCATTCCATTCGATGGGATTGTGAGAAGCGGAGATGACGATACCTCCCGCAGCTTTCAGCTCCTCAACCATCAGCTGCACGGTGGGCGTGGGAACAATGCCGCAATCGACCACCTGGCAGCCGGACAGGAGGAGCACCGACTCGAGATTCCTGGAGATTGCATCACCGCTCGATCGGCTATCCCTGCCGATGACCACTGTCCCCTGGCGTACCCACTTTGCAAAGGCAGATCCCACACGCAGAATCAGCTCGGGAGTAAGCGACTCGCCGACGATTCCCCGAACGCCTGAGACGCTCTTCATGAGCGATGAGTTCATAATCTTCTATCTCCTCCGACTTCTTCTTGTCTTTTTCCGTTTCACCCCGCCGGTCGTTTCCCGCTCCTCGGCCGGCTCGCCTGAATGCCGCTTCATAACCGGCGAGATCGCAGAAGCAGCCTCAGGGATTCCCCCGGCGCCAAACTGCTCGAACTCCTGATGGACCGCTTCTCCCACCGGCTTGAATTCGTACTCCTCCTCGACAACCTCTTCAACCTGCACCTTGAAGAGAAACTCTATGATGTCCTGCTTGAGCCGGTGCATCATCTCCCTGAATATCTCAAATCCCTGAATCTTGTATTCGACGAGGGGATTTCGTTCGCTGTACCCGACGGTCCAGATCCCCTCACGCAGTTCATCCACCGAGAGGAGATGCTCGCGCCACTTCGAGTCAATAACCTGCAGGGATATGAGGCGCTCGAGGGTTCGCATGTCCGATTCTCCCACCTCGCGCTCCTTCTGCCGATACCGCTCGATGAGGAGATCGGTGATGTAATCGGTTATCTCTGCAGGAGAACGCCGGAAGAGGGTCCCATCCTCATCATCGATTTCTATTAAAAAATCCGTCTTCAACCACTGCTTGATACCGTCGATATCCCAGTCATCCGAGTGGCGGCCGGTGCTGGTGAAGTACTCGATTTCATCTTCGCAAACCTCCCTGATATAACCGAGGATCTTCTCGGAGATATCTTCACCCTCGAGAATCTCATTTCGTTCACGGTAGACATATTCCCGCTGCGAGTTCATCACGTCATCGTATTCGAGGAGATGCTTGCGAATCTCAAAATTTCTCCCTTCCACCCGCTTCTGTGCATTCTCAATCGCCTTGGTCACCATCTTGCTCTCGATCTCCTGCCCCTCCTCCATGCCGAGCCGCTGCATGATACCGGAAATCCGCTCGGAACCGAAGATCCGCATCAGATCATCCTCAAGGGAGAGATAAAATCGCGAGGATCCGGGATCTCCCTGTCTTCCGGAACGTCCCCGGAGCTGATTGTCTATCCGCCGTGCCTCGTGCCGTTCCGTGCCGAGAATGTGCAGGCCTCCGGCCTCCACGACCTTTTTGTTATTCTCCGTCCATTCTCTCCCTTTTCGAACTATCTCCTTTGCACGGTGCTTATCCTGCCCGACCATACGATCCGAAATCTCTTCCGCAGCGTCATACTCGCCCTTCAGAACGAGATCCCTGAACTCCTCCCAGACCGCATGATCGTGCACCGGGACGTGCTCATCGAGCTCATCGAGATAGAGCTTCCTCCCGCCGAGCACGATATCGGTTCCCCGACCGGCCATGTTGGTCGCGATGGTCACCGTCCCGGGGCGCCCCGCCTCGGCAATGATATTCGCCTCCTTCTCGTGGTACTTCGCATTGAGAACGTTATGCGGAATACCACGCCCCCTGAGCAGCTGGGAGAGCTTTTCCGACTTTTCGATGGAGATGGTTCCGACGAGAATCGGCTGTCCCTTCCCGCTCAGCTCCTCGATCTCATCAACAATCGCCCTGAACTTCTCCCCCTCGGTGCGGTATATTTTATCGGAATGATCACCTCGTATCATCGGTTCATTGGTCGGCACCACAACAACATCGAGGGAATAGATCTTCTTGAACTCGACCGCCTCGGTGTCAGCGGTACCGGTCATGCCGGCGAGCTTCTTGTACATTCGGAAAAAGTTCTGGAAGGTGATGGTAGCGAGCGTCTGGCTCTCCCGCGCAATGGTGACATTCTCCTTCGCCTCGAGGGCCTGATGGAGGCCGTCGGAGTATCGACGACCGGGCATGAGCCTCCCCGTAAACTCGTCAACGATGACGACCTGCCCCTCTTTCACGATATAGTCCACATCCCGCTTGAAGAGGGTATGCGCCTTCAGCGCCTGTGTGACGTGATGGACGATCTCGATATTCTTGCTGTCGTAGAGATTGTCCAGCTTGAGGAGCCGCTCGACGGTCTTGACTCCCTCCTCCGTGAGAAGGGCATTGCGATCCTTCTCGTTTACCTCATAGTCCTTTCCCTCTCTGAGGCTGGGAATTATTTTGTTGACCAGATAGTACTTCTTGGTCGACTCATCCGTGGAGCCGGAGATGATGAGGGGTGTCCGCGCTTCGTCAATGAGAATGGAGTCCACCTCGTCGACAATGGCATAGTTGAGCTCCTGCTGCACGCGCAGGCTCCGATGCTCCACCATGTTATCCCTGAGATAGTCAAATCCAAATTCATTATTCGTCCCGTACGTCACATCGCAGCGGTATGCCTCCTGGCGCTCATGGGGATCCATATCGTGCTGAATGATGCCAAGGGTCAATCCCAGGGCACGATAGACGGGTCCCATCCATTCAGCGTCCCGTCGGGCGAGATAATCGTTGACGGTGATGATGTGCACCCCTTTCCCCGTCAGCGCGTTCAGATACACCGGCATGGTGGCGACCAGGGTTTTCCCTTCACCGGTTTTCATTTCGGCAATCTTACCCTGATGGAGAACAACCGCCCCCATTATCTGCACATCGAAGTGCCTCATCCCGAGCGTTCTCACGGATGCTTCCCTGACAAGCGCAAAAGCTTCAGGGAGTATCGATTCGAGTGATTCGCCCTTCTCGACGCGCTCCCGAAATGATGCGGTCTTCGACCGCATCTCTTCAAGTGAGAGCTTCTTCATCTCGGGCTCAAGGCTGTTAATGACATTCACATAGGGTCTGAGCTTCTTTACATCTCTCTCGTATTTTGTGCCGAAGAAGAGACTGAGAATTTTGTCAATCATACGTTTCTTCCTGTTAATTATATATCATGGCGCAATGGTCGTTCTTATCTCTGTATGAGAAAGAAAAGATGTTTTTGTTTCGACATATTCTACCCGCACTCACCGTGGCCGCGAAAAATCCGTCATCACGATGAGCCGGCGGCAGGAGAATTCTTTTGCCCCTCTCCGCTCCCCAGTTTGTTGCCCGACTCAACGCAATGATGCCCCACTCCTGAAAAAAATCAAGCACTATGCTACTGCGGGGCGGCGCTCCGTCAACTGAAATTACGGCGAGAAGCGGTACGGGAGCTATTTCTTAACTGTTTTCTGTCTGTTTTCCCCACATTCGTCAGCGGGAGCTCCTCACTGAACCCGATGGCCCTTTTCGTCTCTTCCGGCTTATCATAACTCACCATTACCGGTGGTCCCCCGACCACATCCTTCCCGCTGAAGGGATCAACCGGCCTGCCGCCGTTGTTCGGGAGCGTTACGCCTTGAGATAGTATGCCTTACAATGAAAAATATTTCAACTACTATTCATGGAACGGGTGAATATAACACAGGCGACACGTCACTGTGCCGCCTGAATGCCGAAAGAGTTCCGTTCAAAGAGCATTTTCACGTCGCGAAGCGATCCAGGATATTTTCAGCAATAGAGAGCCGCTGTATCTCGGAAGTGCCTCCATCAATTTCGCCGAGCTTGGCATCCCGATAGAGCCGTTCCACATCACAATCCTTCATATAGCCACGACCGCCATGAACCTGAAGCGCCATACTGGCAATCTGCGTTGCCGATTCGCCGGTGAAAACCTTCGCGCAGGAAATCAGCACCGATGCTTCAGGATCATCCATATCCATCGCCCAGGCTGCCCGATATATCAACAGCCGGGAAACATCGGTCATTATCATCATGTCGGCAAGCCTGAAGGAGACCTCCTGATAGCGATTGATGTTCCTGCCAGACACCTCTCGCTCACCGGCATACTTCGCTGCACGCTCAAGACAGGCCATTGCAACCCCGAGGGAAGCAACGGCGATGCTCAATGTGCCAGAGGCAAGAATCTGCTGAACCTGAGCAAAACCCTTTCCCGCCTCGCCGAGGAGAGCATCATCCGAGACGGTGCAGTCCTCCAGGAAGAGCTCCCCCGTCGGCGAACCGCGGTATCCGAGCTTATCGAGCGGTTTCCCCGCGGTAAAGCCGGGGGTTCCCTTCTCAACGATAAAGGTCGACATGCCATTCTCCGGTCCGGCATCCTGTTCGGTATAAGCCGCTACGATACAGATATCCGCAATGGGAGCATTGGTGATGTAGGTTTTGGTGCCGTTCAGCACCCAGTTTCCGTTCTTCCTGACTGCAGTTGTCTTTATGCCAGTGGTATCACTCCCCGCATCGAGCTCAGTGAGGGCAAAGGCTCCTATCTGCTCGCCGCTCATAATCCTTCCGATATAACGCTCCTTCTGTTCCGAAGAACCGAAACGGTGCACCGGAAGACCGCAGAGGAGGGCGCTCGCATTAGCGGAGAGGTAGGTTGCCGGACAGGCTTTCGCAAGCGCTTCACCGGCAATTGCCCGTGTGACGAGATCCGCACCGGTTCCCCCGTACTCCTCCGCGAAGAACATCTTCATATATCCCTGATCGGCGAGCGTACGCAGATTTTCCCGCATGAGACTTCCCGCCTCTTCATCCGAAGCACGGTCGAGAAGTGTCGCCCGGGATGCGATCTCCTTCGCGCAGAACTGCTCGTACTGCTCTCTGATTGCCTTCTGAGTATCAGTTAACTCGTAGTTCATATCAACTCGCTCCTCTCAATTATGTTGGTATCAACCGGGAGATAATCATCCGTTGAATCTCCGAGGTTCCCCCGCCTATCTGTGCGAGCTTCGTATCACGAAACATCCATTCGACGGGGTACTCGTGCATAAACCCGTACCCGCCGAATATCTGCACCGCCTCTGAAACGGCTTTGAGCCCCCAATCCGCCACAAAGGCTTTCGCGATAGAGGCCTGCAGGTGGTTGAGCGGATGTCCGGCATCTTTCAGGGAAGCCACCCGATAGACGAGCAGGCGCGCCGCCTCCATGAAAATCTTCATCTCGGCTATCTTATGCTGGACAGCCTGGAACTTCCGAATGGGACGACCGAACTGCACCCGTTCATTCGCATACCTCGAACACTCTTCAATTGCCCACATCATCCCCCCGACGAAAGGAGCGAGGAGCGCGCTCCGGTCCCACTCCAGGGTCTGAAGTGCCATATTGAATCCATCTCCCTCCCTGCCGAGGAGATTCTCCTCGGGAACCTCGCAGTCCTCAAAAAACACCTCAGATGTCTGGGAGGCTCTCGCTCCCATTTTATGAAAGGGGTTGCCCGTGGAGAATCCCTTGAAATCCCTCTCGACAATGAAGGCCGTGATGCCCGCCTGCCGCTTCGACTTGTCCACGGTCGCATAAACGGCACAGATATCCGCAACGGGCGCATTGGTAATGAATGTTTTGGATCCATTCAGTATCCACCGATCCCCCTTCTTCACGGCGGTCGTGTTCAGTGATGCCGCATCGGAGCCCGCTTCCGGTTCGGTAAGCCCCATACAGCCAATCCACTCCCCCGAGGCGAGCTTGGGAAGATATTTCTTCTTCTGCTCCTCGGTCCCGTGCTGATAAATGGTATCGACGCAGAGATAGGTATGCGCACCGAGGGAGAGGAGATGCCCCCCGTCCACACCGGCATGACCGAGGGCCTCCGAAGCGACACAGCAGGTGACCACATCGGCACCCTGGCCCCCATACTCCTCGGGGAAGGGAAGCCCGAGGAGACCCATCTCTCCGAACCTGCGCCATATCTCGCGGGAGAACTCAGATTTGAGATCTGCCTCCTCGCACAGATCGACTATTTCATTCTTCGCAAACCGGTACACGGTTTCCCGAAACATGAGCTGTTCTTCTGTGAAACCGAACTCCATCACTTCCTCCTAGCTGTTAGTTTCCTTCATCACCATAGAATAAATCTGCCGCATGGTTCTCTCACAGTAATCATCGTAATCGAAGGCATCGCTGTCGATGATATACTGTATTATCATGCCCAGAATAAGGGAGATGATAGCCATGGTTACATACTGAACATCCATCTCCCTGAAAATATCCTTCTCGATTCCTTCGGCGAGTATCCTGGAGCATTCCTGCCGATAGCTCTCGAGGAGCCTGATGTTTGCAGTCCTCATCCGCTCATTGCGGTTGACCTGTGTCCAGAAATCGAGCACCACATAGAAGTAGTTCTCCTCGTTGATAACTATCTCAAAGGCCTGAGAAACGAAAATTCTCAATTTCTCAACGGGGTCCTCCGATCTGCTCAGCCCCGTGTTCAGATAATTCCTCAAATTTCTGTTCATCTCCTTGATGAGATGGACAAGGAGATCCTGCTTATTCTTGAAATAGTAGTGCACCAGCCCCGTCGACAGCCCGGACTCCCGCGAGATGTCTTTAATGGTAAAGTTATAATACCCCTTCCTGCTCACGACATTGTACGCAGCCCTGGTGAGCTGCGATCGCCGAAGGGTCATGATGTTATTTTTGTTTTTCTCTGCCATAAGTCCCTTTCACTACCTGTGCATTCTCAAATAAACTACCCCGCAGCACGCTGCCAGTGCTCTCGCACTGAGCGATGCAAGCATCGAAGTGGTAGTTTGATACAAGGGAACTACAAATTTAAATAAATAGAGGTTCCCTCATATTAAACTACCCCGCAGCACGCTGCCAGTGCTCTCGCGCAGACCACCGTCCCGACCCGGCGTGCCGCATCTCCCGCATGAAACACAAACCCGAAATATCCTCATACGCTACTCGTCAACAACCTGGAAATACTCGATGTCGCGTATAGTCCCCTTCCGCTCATCCGAGAATACCGGTTCCACCCGCGCGCCGATCTTGATTCGCTTCTCATCCTCGATGTTGATGTAATGCTGGAAGAGGGTATCGGCACCATCGAGCTGAATAAAGCCGTATCCGTAGGGAACCGGCTTCATATCCCCCGTCTCCGGATCGATGAAGGCATAGCGGAGAATGGTGAAGGTTCCGATTCTTCCCAGGGGGCCAACCTCGACGAAATCCTCCATCTCTACAAAACAGTCGCCACAGACGCGACGGGGCGGAATATAAACCTTCTTGCATTTCGGACACCTGATGCCCATGAATCGCCTGTTGTCACGCAGCTCCTTGAAGAAGAGGCTCCCGTGAAGGCCGATCGCATAGTCAAAGGGTTGTATTGCCTCGCCCGATTCGACGATAATTCGCTCTTTTTCAGACATCACTTCCTCCTAGAACTCGGGTTTTTCCGTACCGTGAAGGATTATATCGGTCCACATGCAGCCTCCGAAACCGGTGCTGACCGCTCTCTTGACATCGGGTACCTGCCGCTTATCGGCCTTCCCCATGATCTGCAGGGCCGCCTCAGCGCATCGAATGAGCCCCGTCGCTCCGATAGGATTGCAGGCAATGACCCCTCCGGAGGGATTGATGGGAAGCTCTCCACCCATATCGGTAGCACCGCTCCAGATATATTCAGGCGCTTTGCCGCGGCCCACAATGCCCATATCCTCTATCCAGATAATGCCGGCGAAGGAATAGGGCTGATAGAGCTCGATTACGTCGATCTCCTTCCTCGGCTCCTTGATTCCCACTTTCCCGAAGAGCTCACTCGATGCCTCGGCCATGCTGTCCAGCGCTCCCCAGTTAACATCACCGAGATAGGCGTATTTATGGCGGTTCGCCGTCGCCCAGATCCAGTCCGGGGTGCTCGTTATCTTCCCGGCAACATCCTCGCTGGCCATAATCACCGCGCAGGCGCCATCGGTCCGGGGGCACACATCGAGCAGGTGAATCGGATCGGAGAGCATCGGCGAAGCGAGAACCTCATCAACGGTCACCTCCTTGCGGAGCTGCGCATGCGGATTATTGCAGGCGTGCTTTCGATCCCGAACCGAAACCCGCGCTCCGTCTTTATCCGTCGCTCCGTATTTCGCCATATAGGCCTGCGCCTCAACAGCAAGCCCTGAAATAGCGCCGGCAAACACCAGCCGGTCCCAGACCGCATCGAAGGCAGTGGTAATGGCGCCGGTGGTATCGGATTCGGAATTCTTCTCCCACCCGATGACGAGCACCTTCTCGAACATTCCGGAGGCGACCATGTGATACCCGCCAATGGCGAGGGTGCTCCCCGTTGTCCCGCCGGTGGTGAGCTTGATGATGGGGCGCATCGTTCCGCCCGAGCCATCAACGCTCCAGCAGTCAACATAATTGATACCCTCGAAGTGATCCATATTGCCGATGACTATCGCATCGATATCCCTGATGGTCAGATCCGCATCCTCAAGGGCCCGCTGCACCGCTTCAAAGATGAGCTCCTGCCCGTTGACATCGGGACGATGACTCCGGTGAAGGGTCTGACCGGTTCCGACAATTGCCACTCGCTTCTTCCCCATAGCTCACCTCCTATTTTTCCTTATCCAGAATCCAGATGCAATGGGATTGCCCGCAGACACCGTTGATTCCCTGCGCAATCCCCCGTCTGGCATTATCAACCTGATAGTCTCCCGCCTCACCGCGCAGCTGCCTGACCACCTCGGCTATACGGATGAGGCCCGCAGCGATAACCGGATGGCCGCTCAGAAGGCCGCCCGAAGGATTTACCGGCATCTTCCCCGAAATATTGAAAACACCCTTTTCAAGCGAGGTGCCGACCTTCCCCGCCGCGCAGAGACCGAGCGCCTCTATCCACATGAGCTCCTGATACGTAAAGGCGTCGTAGAGCTCGGCGACATCTATCTCCGTAGCGGGATTGGTTATTCCCGCCATGGCATACGCTTTCTGTGCCGCCTCGCGGAGGGATCGCGCATCGGTGAGGTTTCGATCTCCCAGAAAATAGGAATCGGCGCAGAAGGAAACGCCCTTTATCCATACCGGTTTCTTCTTGAACTTCTCCGCTTTGGATTCATTGGCGATAATAACGGCACAGCAGCCATCAGATACCGGCGAACAGTCCAGCTTGTGCAGCGGATCGGCAATCATCTCCGAGTTGAGAACATCCTCAACGGTGATCTCCATCGGCAGTTGTGCGTTGGGATTCAGCCGCGCATTACCGTGATTCTTCACCGATACCATCGCCAGCTGCTCCGAGGTGACTCCCGTCTCATGCATATAGAGATTCGCCTGCATCGCGCTGGCAGTTATCATATCCATCCCCAGCTTCCGCTCGTATATGGGATCGAATGCCGCATTGGTGATGAGGCTCGACACGCTCTCGGATCCCTTACAGTGAGCGAGAACCAGGGACGTGTCGTAGGAACCCGAGAGTGCCCGGGCAAGCCCGTAGAATGCCCCAAAAGCGCCGTCACCCTCAACACAGGAAGTGTTCTTGCCCCGGACGCCGCCCGCGTCACCGACAGCCATACAGGAAATGGTACGGCCATCCCAGAAATCATTCGAGGTCGTTACAACATTATCGATATCCTTAATGGTCATGCCCGCATCATCCAGCGCCTTATTAACCGCTTCCCAGGCCATGTCGGCGAAGGTATCGGAAACCTTGTTCGCTTCAATCTTTGTCATACCGATGCCAATAATTGCTGCTCGTTCCATGATTACCCTCCTTTCCTATGATGCCGGCCTGAAATAGGCGATGTCCCACACCGTCCCCTGACGCTCTTCGGCAAAACGGGCCTCCACCTTCATGCCGATACGCACCTCTTCGGGCTTTACTTCATCCAGGATGTGGAGGAGCGCCGTATCGGCACCATCGACTTGAATCAGACCATAGATGACAGGGGGTTCCTTGTGCTGCGCGGCAAGCTTTCTCCGCGACACGGTGAACGAGCGGAGCGTACCGGTTGGCGGAAGCTCAACCCATTCGCTGTTCTCCCGGTAACAGTCGGGACACATCTTTCGCGGCGGGAGAAACACCCGCTTGCATTCCGAGCACCTGATGCCTACTATCTTCTGTTCGTCCCGCAGGGCGATAAAAAAAGCACTCGCCGTATCACCTGCCCACCAGTGATAGGGAACACTGATGCGGCTCCTGTATACCATCGGCTCAACATCTTGCAGTTTTTCGCTCATATGGTCTCCCTCCTCCTTTATTTTTTACATTATGGAAAAAGAATGATAGCACCTGCCAGGAAACGAATAGCGAATGCAACAGTTAATGAAATGTCATCTCGAGGAGCCATGATGCCGGACAGGGATATCCCGATGTCGCGATGCCATGGATGGCATGAAGCGACCGAAGCAATCTCCGTAGCGTAATGAAGCACGTTGAATGAATAAAGATTGCGGAGCCCGTTCCGAGCATGGCGAGGAATCTCGCTCCTCGCAATGACAAAGATCGAAACGACACACTGCCCTACTTAACCTTCCGGCCAATAATGTAGCCGTGCGGATCAACCTCCTCCCGGAGAATAATCAGCTCCTCCTCCGAAGGCGGTTCGGTCTCGGTAATATCCGCTGCCCACATCAACTCAAAACCGCAATTATCCTGAACATCTTTCCGATCATGACCGGGATGTATGGAGAGAACCGTCATCCGTCTGGTCTGTTCATCAAATCCCATAACTGCCATATTGGTAACGATCCGATAGGGACCGGTTCCCTCCGGCAAACCGGCTTCATACCGCGAGTTGCCACCGGTGAGGTATCCCGGAGAGGTGATGAAATCCATCTTGTCAGTAAAGCGCCGTGTATCCTGTACGGTCACCATCATCGTTCTCCAGCAGAGGGAAGCGAGGTCGTTTGCCCCACCGGAACCGGGAAATCTCACCCGGGGCTTCGAATGATTATCACCGATCATCGTCGAGTTGATATTTCCGTACATGTCTATCTGCGCGCCGCCGAGAAAGGTGTAATCCGCCATCCCCCGCTGACAGGTTTCCATGATGTCCGGCATCGAGCTCGCCATGAGGGCGCGATAGAAGGTGCGTGAATCACCGACCGATATGGGCAACGCGGGAAGTATCGGGGCAACTCCCCCCGCCTCAAACATGAGACAGAGATGGGGAGCATGTGTCCGCTGTGCGAGCATCGCAGCCGCAACGGGCGATCCCGTTCCCACCACCACCGTCGCTCCGTCCTCGAGGTCTCGGGCGGCCGCACAGATCATCAGCTCCATCTGATTGTACTCCACAGAACCTCCTACCGATCGATGAGCAGCTCTCGGGCACGGAGCTTCTTCATCTTCTCGATGCCCCCGTTCAGCTCGAGGTACTCATAGAAATTCTTCGTATCAAATATCTGCTTTTTCAAAAAGTCCTTGAAACCGGAGGGACTGCGTTCCGCCTGCAGCCACTCGATGAGGTGTTCCTCGTCGGAATAGTATTCATAGGGCATATTCCCCGGATAGCTCCCGTAGGGAATTTCGATAACCGCATCGACACACCAGTAGGGAATGAACGTCGCCTCTGGGTTCTCCCGGAACCGCTCCGTGTGAATAAGGCGCTCGGTGGTGATGACGACCCGCTTCGAGGCCTTCGCCAGATCCTGATCCGACATCGACGCACCGTATACCCGACAGTTGCCGTATACATCGCTCTCATGAACGTGAATGGCGGCGAAATCGGGATAGAGCGCCGGATACGCGACATACCGTTTGCCGGTGTAGGGGCACTCGATCACCTTCGCCGCACTCTGGCGGAGGGTATCGGTACCCAGGAGATTTCGCGCCGGCAGGAATGAAACGCCCATGGCTGCTGCCTTGAGCCGCCAGGCGAGGGCCGCATTGCTCCATTCGGTAATCTTCAGCTTGCCGCTCTCGACATATCGACGCGCATTTGAGGAATATCCCCGCGCTTCGAGGCCGATAATATAGGCGACATCACAGCGATCGATGCACTCGCCGGCTACGAGAACCTGAAAGTCATGAGTGGAGGTGTGACCGGCCAGACCGAGATTCTTCTTACCCCGCCGCACTATCTCATGAATGATGGGAGTCGGCATCCTGATGGCGCCGAACCCCCCGATGGCTATGTAATCGCCATCGTGCACCATCGAATGCACCACCTCCTCCACGGTGGAGAGCTTTGAGACAAGCGCCCGCGACTTGTTCCGGAAGAATAAACGGGCCTTGTCCGGATCCGGATCGGTAAACAGATCCTTCTGACCGGTTATACGCGCAGGATCCTCTTCAGCCATCGATACCCTCTTCTCTGAGCGGATTATCGGGGTGAGGGATGCCCGTGCACCCATCTCACCCCGAGAGAATTCAATTTATCGCTTCTTGAGTCCCAGAATTTCCCGCGCCTCATCGGGCGTCGCCGGCTCGCGGCTGAGCGCCTGGGCAATCTTCACCGCCCATTCGACCTGCTCGTAATTCCCCTTCGCCAGCTCGCCGGTGGGAACGCGAATATTGTCCTCCAGGCCGACACGCATATGCCCGCCGCAGAGGCACGACATGGTTATACTGGGAAACTGCTCGATGCCGACGCCGCAGGTGGTGAAATTCGTGTTGGGAGGAAGAGCATGCATCATGGTCATGAAGGCGTCGGGCCTGAACTTCTGACCGCCGGCGACGCCCCAGACGAAGTTGAAATACATCGGCTCGCTGAAGAATCCCTGCTTGGCGATGAGCAGTGTGTTGTCGAGGCCGCCGATATCGTAGCACTCGATTTCCGGCTTGGTTCCCACCTCCTCCATGATCTTGCCGAAATCCTGCAGCATGGTGAAGGTATTCTCGAAGACGTAATCCATGAAGATCTTCCCCGTCTTTCGGTCCAGCAGGCTGAAATTCATGGTGTTGGTGTTCAGCGAGGCAAGCTCCGGCTTGATAACGCTGATCTGCTCGATTCGCTGCTCGGCGGTCTTTCCCATACCGACGGCGGTGCTCAGGTTGACGATGAGCTCCGGCGTCTTATCCTTGATCGCGTCATGGGTCGCCTTGATACGATCAACCTCATGGGTGGGAAACCCATCGTCGGTCTTCGCATGAACGTGCACCGCGGCAGCGCCTGCTTTGTAGCATTTGTTTGCTTCTTCTGCAAACTCGGCGGGCGTGTAGGGCACCGACTCGTTCTGATTCTTAAAGGTGGCAGCGCCTGACAGCGCAGCGGTGATTATAACTTTATCGGACATGGCTTCTCTCCTTTCCAGCTTTTCTTTCGTTACTTTCTCCTTTGTAACCGGTTCCCGTTCGCGCTCACGGACAGTAACCTTCTCCGTGTAAGGCTCAAAGTGATCGATATCGAGGATGGTATTGGTGGTCTCTGTGGCGTAGACCGCTTTGACCCGCATCCCCACTGACACCTTGTCGAGATCGATTCCTTCGACGATATGCGCGAATGGAGTATCAGCCCCATCCAGCTTGATCAGCGCAAGAACAAAGGGGGCCTTTCTCGGCAGGTGCCCATCATCGTAGCGGATGATGGTGAAATTGGTTATTGCACCGGTATCCTCGAGATCCACCCAGTTATCCCTGATATCCTCAAAGCAGATCTCACAGGTTTGCCTGGGAGGAACGAAAACCTTGTTGCAGGTCTTGCACCGCACCCCCATAATCTTTTTCTTATCCCGTATGGTCGTGATGAAGGTGCTTCCCACACGCCCGACAAAGTAGGAGTATGGCAGGGCGAGCTTTCCCTCAATAACAAAACTGTCTTTCGTATCAATATCCTTCTTCATAGCCACTCTCCTTACTCATCGATCTCAAAGTACTTGATGTCAAAGACGCCCCCGGTTCGCTTCTCGGCCCAGACCGGACGCAGGCGGCTTCCCTTCCGATCATTACGTCCGATAACAATTCGGTCTATCTGATCGGGACGGATGAAGTGTGAGAAGACATCATTGCCCTCGCAGCCGTCGAGAAGAATCCAGGCGGTGCCGTAGGGGGTTTCCCTCGTTTCGCCGGTGAGGGGATCCGGACTGGCATAGTAGACCGTGTCCAGCAGGCGGATTTCGCCCTTCGGTCCGACCTCGACCCATTCCTCGCAGCGAACACGGCAGGGAGCGCATATCTCGCGCGGCGGCACCTGCTTGCGCCCGCACTTCGGACATATATTTGCCAGTATCTTCTTATCCTTTAATCCCTTCAGAAATTTCCCCATAACCGGGCCGGTGGCAAAGTGCTGGCCGACCGAGATGGTCTTCTTCAGGGCGATAAGCTCCTGTTCCGGTTCAGCCTTCTCGCCGGGCAGCTGATACTTCCCGAAGATCTCGGTGAGCTTGAGGGCCAGCTGCGTATCGCCCACGATGGCGGCCTTTCCGGCGCTGAGGAGGGTCATCGCTTCGACCCTGCCGAGCATGAGCTCAACCCAGTCATCCGCCTGCACTTCCAGCGTGACTGTCGGCGTCCCGTCGATGCTCTCCTTGAGGGTGCAGGTACCGTCCTTGATGGTTGCCATCCACTGGCCGCCATCCTCGCCGCTGATATCGTATCCGATGGTGACATCCAGTCCCTCGGCATTCTTCGGCTGGAATCTCGACAGGAGCGTTCCGAACATATCCTGTATAATCTCTTTGGTGGTCATCTCCTTCTTCGGCGGCTGAAACCGCTTGAACATCTTCGCCGTCTGCCCCAGCGCGCCGAGATCGCCGTCAACCTTGAACTTGCCCGAATTGAAGGCCTGCATCCCGTCGACCTTGCCGATATTGATGCCGACGAAGGTATCGGGATCGCTTATTGATATCGCGCGGCAGTCGCTCAGATCGTCGGTCTTCTCAATTTTCATCTTTCCGTCTTTGACCGTGAGCTTCCACTTCCCGCGCCCCGTTATATCATACCCGAAGGAGGCATCAACACCTTCAGCGCCCTCGGGGCGGAAGCGCTCCTCCATGGTATCGAATATTTCTTCAACTTTTATGCCAAATTCTTCACTCATGTCGTCCCCCTTACCACGATAATTCCTTCTCAAGCATGAAAAGCACCGTCCAGAAGGTGCCGCCGAAGCCCGAAGCGAGCGCGTGATTCACCGGGGTCGGAATCTGATGTGGACCGGCGTTCCCGCGGATCTGCTTGGCCGCTTCGGCAACCCGCACGCTCGCGGTTGCCCCGATGGGATTCGCCGCAATGACCCCGCCGGATGGATTGATGGGCAGCTTCCCGCCTATCATTATCTCCTTGTTCTCGACCAGCTTCAGGTGCTCGTCACCTTCGAGCAGGAGGAACTCGCGCATCCAGTCGAGCCCCCACCAGGCCGAGGGATCGTACATCTCGAAGACATCGAAGTACTCAACGGGATCGGTGATGCCATTCCTCTCGAAGAGCTGCTCCGCGGCAAAGCGGTGCGTCATCTTGACCGGATGTTTTTCGTCGTTTCCAAAGACATTGAGCGATTCCTCACGGTGTACGGTGATATGATCCCGGATCCAGACCGGCTTGTCGGTTATCTCGCGCGCCCGCTCTTCCGAGGCCAGGATCATAACACAGGCGCCATCCGACTGCGAGCACATGTGAATGAGCCTGAGCTCGCCTACCAGCCGTGGGGAGTTCTCCATCAGATCCTCGAGCTGATCCCATTCGAGGCCAAAGGCGCGGTGCGAATTGGGGTTGAGACAGGCGTGCTTGTCCATGATGATCCGATAGGTCATCGCCGCACGCTTCGCTCGTTCCTCGCCGAACTCTTCCATCATCATGTACCCTGCCGAGCCGGTGAGCGCGCCGGTCTGCAGCTTCCTGAACCAGAGGGGATCCGCCATGTTGGTGATGCCGCCGGTGGTATGCCCCTCCTGCAGCTTTTCGAAACCGATGCACATGACGATATCGTACATTCCCGAAGCAACCAGATTATCGGCGGCACAGACAACGGTCGATCCCGTGGTGCCACCGGTCGTCAGGCGATAGGCGCTCTTCCCGTAGGTGCCGGTCCCCAGCGTGTGCCAGAGATCGGGCTGATGTATCATCTCGAAGAGCTCCATGTTTCCGTGGACGGTGCAATCGATATCATTAATGGACAGACCGGCATCTTTCAGCGCATCCTGTACCGCTTCATGAACCATCTCGGGTTGATTGACATCTTCCCGGTGACTGGAGTACTTGGTCTCGCCGATGCCGACAATGGCAACATTTCTGTTCCTCTTCTTTTCCATCACTGCACCCCCTTCTCAAGGATAACGACCGCATGATGCTGCCCGGCGCCACCGGTGGTGCCGTGTGCAAGGGCTCGCTTAACCCCCTTGGCCTGACGCTTGCCGGCCTCACCGCGAAGCTGTATAACAGCCTCAACGGCACGGGCAAGCCCGCCGAGCATGACCGGGTTGCCGTTCAGCATGCCTCCGGAGAGGTTCACATTACTCGCATCCATGCCGCCCGCATCTATCCAAGCGCCGCCCTGCCCTTCGTCGACGAGGCCAACACCCTCTGCCCACATCGGCAGCTGATAGGCGGACGCGTCATTCAGCTCGAAGAGATCGATCTCTTTTCTGGGATCTTTGATGCCCGCCATGGCATAGGCTTGCTCGGCGGCTTTCTTCAGGGCGAAATTCGAAGTGAGATCCCGGTCTCCCAGAAAGTAGCTGTCCATGCAGTTCCCGAAACCGGTGATCCAGACCGGATTGTCGGTAAACTCGTGTGCCCGCTCCTCGGAGCAGAGGAGCATTCCGGCAGCCCAGTCCGTTACCGGGTAGTGATGGAGCTCCCTGATGGGATCACAGAGCATCGGGGACTTCATGACATCCTTTTTGGAAACCTTTCCGTTCTCGCGCGCATAGGGATTCTTTGCAGCATTCTTCCGGGATCGGACGACAATCTCCGCAAGGTGCTCCTCGGTGATTCCCGATTTCTCCATATACTCGCGGGCCTGAAAGGCGCAGGCGTTGATGAAATCGAGACCAACCGGCCTGCAGTAGAAGGGATCATAGCCCAGGTTGGTATTCATGCGCCGGCTCTCCGTCTGCGACTCCTTGCAGTGAGCCAGATAGAGCACAACGTCATCATGGCCGGAGAGGATACATGCCATTGCGTAACCGAGGCCGTTGATCGCATCCTGCGCCATCTTCTCCTCACCGCGATAGTGCGCTCCGACAACATCCTGCATGCCATTGTCGGAAATGGTTCGCGCATCGAAAACATCATCGGAGCAGGTGAGCACATCCCTGATACCCTTTTCCATATCGAAGGTGACCCCCGTCTGCTCGATGATCGGTTCAAAGCAATCAAGCAGCATACCCTGAAATCTCTGATGCCAGATATCAGGTTCGTTCTTTATCTGCGACACGGCGCAGATAGCCACTCGTCTCCCCATAGAACAATTACCTCCTTATCAGACTCGTTCCTTTACGGCTCAATGTGATAGTACGAAATATATAATACACGGCGAAAAGCATAAGGGGACTCTTGAAATGATATCCCCTCGTTCAGAGATAGCAGTTCCAGAATCTCCCTTTCTTTATGGCTCGAATGATAGAATCTTTATTTCGACGGGCATCAAGCTCAATCCAGGCACGGCCCACACCTACCATACTGTGTGAATCATCCGAAGCGAGCATGGGTAAATTCAGATCGGGGAGCTCGAACTCCTTCTGCCGGAATCCCTTCGCGGTAATCTCGACAGCATCGAGCGGAAACATTTCTTTAAGCTGTTTTGTTCTATCCCGCACCTGATCCACGGTCAGATCGTACTCCCCGATGTGATTGAAGATATGAAGCACCTCCTCATCTCCTTCAATCCTGTTGACATGGACATAGCCCTTGACAAAAACCGTGAGCTCGACGCCATAAAAAATTATCATGCCAGTCTTGACCTGGGAACAGATCTCCCGATAACGGGGCTTTATCAAGTAATCGTGATCAGTGAAGGCGATGAAATCGTATCCTCTCTCCTCGTAGGCGTTCGCAACCTCTTGCGGCGTCATCGTACCATCGGAACAGGTCGTGTGGGTATGCATACACCCTTTCATCAACATGAAGCGCACTCATAACAGAAGTATTTAAAAGAACCGGGATTTATCCCATTGGAATCAACGCATTTTGATTGAACATCCAATTAATAGCCTATAAATGGCCAATACACTGTCAAGTATAAAAACAACAATTTTTTACTCTGATTGAAAAAGGGCGAGGAGCGAGCTGTCCCACAGGCAATACGCTGCCATATCGCCCGTGGACAGGAAGAGCGAAGCACTCACTCAATCATCCCGATAGCCGACTACGGTATTGGCGTGATTGGTGTTATAAACAGGTACATCGGCATAATTATCGGTGTCCCATACGTCATCGGCAGAGAGATCTTCGTATCTGTCCGCGTCGACGGCAATGGTAACCATGATATTATTGGCGAGGAGCGTCTTCAGTATTTTGATCTTATCATAGGAATCCACCGTGAGAATGTAATAGCTGCTCCAGGTATCTTCATCGGGTATATCCCCCCGGTAAAGGGGCGCCTCGCGCCACGCGTCTTCATCGGGCCAGATGACCCCGTTCGATATACTGGTAGCGAAAGTACTCCAGGTAGAGCAGCCGATTCGTGTTACGACATGGACGTTATCATGGAAGTACGATCCAGAGTCCTCGCCGTCATTGATCTGATGGTAGATGAAGTCGGGGCTGAATATCCTATCGAGATTGCTGTCGGGCTTTCCGGGCCAGGGGGACCCGTTCCAACCCGTAGATGAGAGATCCTGGTTGTGCTCGCGCGCCTCGTAAAAGGTCTTGATATAGTAGGCCACCGAAAAGGAGACGCAGCTCCCCTCGGTCCCCTGATTGGCAACAGGCGGGAAGTATTTCGTCTGTGAGAGATCGACGTTTCCGGGAATGGAGGCGCCGGCTTTCGGCGGGGCGAGGGATTCCACCAGGAGGGCGCTCTTTTTAATTTTCGCCCACTGACTCTCGGTGGGAGGGATAAGCCCGGTGCCGTGGCCGTTGATGATACGGTTGTAGTTTTTGGTCCCGTCGTTGACGCCGACGATCTCTTTGAGCACAATCAGATCGCTCTCATCGATCGATCTCGCATTGACGAGAGAGCTTATCGACACCTTTGAGGAAGAGCGGGACGCCGCAGGCAGCGGGGAGCCAATCTGGTTCGGTGAAGTGGCAATATGCGCATATGCCTTTCCTTGATCTGGTATACTTTCAGGCAATGTGCCATCATTAAGCGAGCCCCCCATGGTTCCGGGATAATCGCTGTACCGCTCTACGGTAAAAGATTCAATGCTGCCAGTCGTACCGTCGCTGTTTGTATCGTTAACCTCAAGATAGAGATCGTAACTGTTTATCTGGCTGGCGAACTCCGTGATATCCATCACCATGATATTGGAAGGAAAGGGCCAGTCCCCTCCCCGGCCCGAATAATCTTCAAAGCGCTTCGACATAACTCTCGTGCCATCATAAGTATAAGCTAGATATGCCGTAATTTCACAATCGGCTCTCTTGGCATGGCTTATCTCGAAATTAACGATATACCGGGGGTTATATGAGCTCTTATCCTCGTAGAAGATGGCGTAGACCTCGTTTGCGATCATGGCATCGTAGGTGATCCAGAGGAAGCCGTCGGGAACATTCTCGTAGTCAAAGCCGACGCCCCAGGAATTGGCGAGCTTGAATTTCCCCGGCTTCGGGGAATCGCTGTCCGAATCGCATGTACATCCACGGGCGAAAATAAACAGAGCGACTATCAATATAATAAAATTTTTTTTCATCGATGCAATTCACGGGTGAAATAAAAATCCGGATGTAGAGACTATATTCACCCAATGCCGGAAAGCTGTCAAGCGGTGATTGCGAAAAAACAGGGTATGCGCTCCCGGGAGCTTACCCCGCCGCAAAACCGTTCACATCATCCTGAGATAATAATTTTATTGAGGCCCGCTGCCGATAATAAATACATAAAAGAAATAATGCTAGAGTAACATTTTTCGCCAAACCGATGAAAAAAATTATCATATCTCTCTTTCTCATCCTCGCCCTCTTCCACATATCGATGGCGGTCGATTCCAATACCCTGGACTGCATGAAAAAGATACTGGATAAGGGGTACGGCTCGAATACCGCCCGCGAGGTCTGCTACGGTTTCGGGGAAACCGAGATCGACTGTTTAATGTATCTCCTCGAATCCGGATACGGCCCGCAGACGGGAAGGGAAAACTGTGCGGGGGTATCGAACAGCGAGCTCGAGTGCATGAAGGAAATACTCTCCCGCGGATACGGCATATACACGGCCAGTCAGAGCTGTAAGGACTGAGGTTCGCTCCTGTAATTTCTGCGCACAAACTGATACTTCACCTACTATTACCACAGGAAACAATATCCAAACCCACTGCCCCTGTGAAAGGCCGGGGCATTTGATATCCTCGCCGGCTCACCCAACCGTCCCTAAACTCAAATAGTTTTAATTCATCCAAAAAGAAGTTGAAATTAATCAAGTCTCGAATAATCTATCAAAATGAAAAATTATTTACTGATATTATAATGAAATTTGAATGGGATCAAAAAAAAGCTAAGGAAAACAAAAAAAGCATAAAATCAGTTTTGAAAATGCAGCTTTAGTATTTCCAGATAAAGATTCATTATCTATTTATGATGAAATGCATTCAGACTCGGAAAACAGATGGATAACATGGGACGAATACCCAGTGGAGATTTAATTGTTGTTATACACACGTATAGAAAAAAAGGAAATGAAGAACTTATGAGAATCATTTCAGCCCGAAAGGCATCACGGAATGAAGAAAAACAATATTTTAGATGAAATATGGTAATCCATTATGAGAAAAGAATACGATTTTTCAAAAGCAGAGAAGGGAAAATTTTACCGACCCCCAGATGAGCTGGAAATCCCGATATATCTGAACAAAAAGGTTAAAAAAAATTATTTAACTCTTTCCCGGAACAGAAACATGGATATAAATAAGATCATTAACTCCATTCTTGAGAAGGAAATGGAGATTCAAAAAGAGATAGGAATAAAATAAAGCTGCAGACCTTCGACAAATAGACAAGCTAAACACGACGCTCGGGGAGAGAGCACGAGGATAACGAAATGCATCGTTATAATCGTGAAAGACACAGTGTTCTGGCCCCGATTTAACAAGCATTTTTTAAGCTTAATTTTTGATACTCATTTAGAGCCTCAAGGGGCGATTGGTAATTCAACCTTTCCAATTGCCATTCGTTATTATACAGTATGATAAATTCCCGAATGGTCTGTTCTGCTTCTTCAAGTGTCTCAAAATCATGCATTTTGAAAACCTGCTCTTCAATGGTACGGTGGAAACGTTCAATGACCCCATTGCACTCAGGGCTGCGAGCCCATGAATGACTTATTTCCATACCATAATACTTTATCGTATCGGTGAAATATTGAGAGGTGTATTGGCTCCCCAAATCACACCGGATAATCAAACCAACAGCAATATCTTTACCGAGACGACCGTACCGTGTAGCAATCGCATTCTGAACTGCCCGAGTTGCCTCGAATCTATCTCCATATTTTACAACATTATAACCGATGAGCTCCGAATTGAAATGATCTGCCACGTCAAAAAACCAACACCATCAATCCCCCATGTCATCCGGCGTTTCTGTTGTAATTTCCCATCGTGAACCCTGCTCGAACCACGGCCACCAGGCGCCTTGTTTAGCAAATCATCTTCTCTCATCAGCCGAAAAACCCTGTTTTTACCTACAGAATGACCCTTTCCCAATAATTCACGCTGCATCCTTGCGTGAATCTTCTTATAGCCCGTACCATGAAAAGGAATAGATCTCATAGTATTCTTAATGACGATCTTAAGCTCCTTATCAGAAAGCGGTGTCACAGGACCTCTTTTCTTATGAGCATCTTCCCCTTTCGACCCGTAATAGGTGGCAGAACCATAATCTATCACTCTCAATATCATCCGTACCGGATATTTCCTCCCCGTCACCTCATCGTTCATGACTTTATATCGTTCAACGAATTCCCGTTTCGTTGTTTTATCCAACTCTCTTTTTTTTTATGCAGATTGAGCTCCATGGTCA